>ERZ825896.125-NODE-125-length-98916-cov-7.489081_pt1 | contig 98916 bp, 113 predicted proteins | sample MGYA00519858_ERZ825896 | MGnify/ENA primary metagenome ERZ825896 (study PRJEB31778, sample SAMEA3449214) | human gut metagenome | biome: human gut; feature: human-associated habitat; material: faeces | place: United Kingdom | collected 2010/2012 ... | reverse complement strand
TAAAGCTCTTGATTCCACCGGCATAGCCGGTGGTTTTATTCCACTAAAGCTACAAAAAAAGCCGGAGAGGGTCACACCTCTCCGGCTTTTCGCTGTCTTATTCCTTTTTGTTTTTATCCAACTGTGCAATGACCTCTTTGAGCTTGTCAAAGCCGAACATGGCGGCGTAGGCGACCATAAAGCCAAGCACAACCGCAGCGGCAACCATGTACCACACCACGGTGATGCTTTTAATCTGGCAGTAGGCAAAGAACGCTCCAAGGGTCAAAACGATTGCCACAAGCGTGGCAAGGATGTTTGTGGGCAGCTTGTCCCAGGTGAGCTTTTTGAGCACCTGCACAATGATGTTGGTGATGACCACCAACACACCCACGAGGCTGAGAATAACGGACCAGTCAAAGATGTTTTCCATAGTGAAATCCTCCTCTTATTTTTACCCCACAAGGGTGAGGTTTTTGATGTTGACGGCAGCGGTCACAACGCCGTCTTTGCCGATAACCACACGGTCACCGTCAATTTGCATGACGGTGTAAACCGTACTGTAAACGAACGATGCAAGAGAGCCGCCCGTGTAGGTTTTAGCGCCTTTATTGACCTTGACCTTGCTGCCTTTTGCAATGGATGCGCTTGCTTTGGTGATGTCTGCGGCATCCACCCAACCGTAAACGGTGGAGGCGCTGCCAGTGGTCTTGATGAGGTGGTACTGGTGCTTTCCGTTTTTCGCCACAGAGGTCACCCTTGCCTCGCCGGGTTTGCATGTCTTTCCGTTTGTGCCGTTGGAGCTTGCATAGTGCTTGGTGCCCTTAAAGGTCACCACATCGCCCACAGCGTACTCCAGGGCGGCGTTTGTGTCTGGGGTGGTATCAGATACTACCCCAAGCCTTGCGTTGACCTCAGCGGCAATCTGGCCGTGCATGTTATAGAGATAATCACCGGGGCAAGCCTTATTGGCAAACCAGCGGTGCACCGTCATGTTTTGCTGCTCCACCTTGCCGATGAGGGACTTGTCCGCTTTCCACTTGAGCTCTTTGATGCCGTTGCGCTTGCAGATGTCCGTGCACAGGTCAATCAAGGCCTTATAGGCGGCATCTCTCACCTTATAGGGGTGCTTGGTGTCACTGGCAACCTCAATAGTGATTGCCCGGTTGTCGTTGCTTGCGGAGGACGAACACCAGGAGCGGTCTTTTTCCTCCACATACATGCCGATGCGGCCATCATAGCCAATGCCATAGTTGGAGCTTGCCTGTCTGGATGTAGGGGCAAACACATTGCCCAGGGTTTCCACGCTGCATTGACCTACCACACAATGGATGGTGATGGTGTCAATTTTGTGGTTTCTGGGACTTGTCTTGTTTGGGGAAATTTTGGTATAGTCCACCAGTTTGCTGTTACTCAATGCTATAAACCTCCTTTTCAGTCTTTCAGCACGATTTCTGCCAAGCGGATGGCGTTCTCCACGCCGTACTCTTTGGCAAACAGCCGTACAAATTTTTGGGCATATTTCGCCCGGTTTTCATTCTTGGATTTCCACAGATAAAAACCGCCCCAGGTGCCGTCAACCACAAAGGATGTACCAGCAAGGGCGGCAAGGGCGGTGACATCGTGCTCGGTTGCAATGTTGATGACCACCGTGGCAGTTATCAAGGAAACGGTCACAAAGGAGTGCAGCACCAACATTTTCTTTGAAAACTCCATGTGCCCTCCTTTCCGGCTCATTCTTGAGAGGCGGGGCGTTTATCGTCCCGTACATCAAGTTCACGGATGGAATTGACCAATGATGTGACTGTGCCGTTGCCACCCAAAGCGTGGTACTCCTTATACATGGCGTTGACATTCTCAAGTCCGTGCAGGGTTATCCATCCGCGCTCCTCATAGTGATAATAGGATTGCACGATGCGGTCACGGAGGAGTGCCTGCACACCCAACTCCACCGCTTTTTGTCTTGCATCCGCCTGTTTATATTTTTTGTAGAGGTAGCCGATGGCGGGGACAGCTACCACAGTGATGATGGTGGAGATGATAGACCAATAACTCCTCAGTGTTTCCAGCATCTTTTTGTCCTCCTGTCGTTCAAAATAAGAGAGGCGCACCACACGGATGTGCCTCTCTTGCTGGCTGGGGAGTTAGACCTCAACCTCCAAGTCTGCCAGGATTTCCTCCACCTGCTTACGCAGCAAAGCGGGCACCTGGTCAATAGTCTTGCGGCCCTTGATGATAAGGGTTGCATACACAATAGCCATATCTTGCACCTCCTTTCTCAGCAAAAATAAAGCAAGCCGCCAGCGGAGCTTACACATTGGTGTCCTCCTCCAACAGCTTAGCAACAGCATCACGCAGGTTGGCGGGTACATCCTCCAGGGTCTTGAGGCCCTTGCGGATGAGGGCAGCATATACCTTAGCCATTCTCTCCACCTCCTGCCAGCAGCTCATAGACTTCCGTGAGGGCCACCTGGGTATTGGTCAAGTCATCCTCCGTAGCCTGGAGCCGGGTCTTGAGTTCTTTGTTTTCTTTGGTCAACTCCTCCAGGGAGCGCTTGCGCTCATGCTTTGCCTTGAGGCTTGTGTTGTCATAGTAAACAGCCATTATTCAAAAGCACCTCCAATGTTAGAAATATAGCCGCCGGTATCGCTGGCTCCACGCTCAACAGAGAGCTTGAAGTTGAAAGCAAAACCATTGGCGGCGGTTTTGTTGGTAAATACATGATTGACACCGCTTTTGATGTCCGCCGTGGCATCCTCCCAAACAGGGCTGCTGTCATTGGCATTGTTGGTGACAAGCACCTTAAGGTTTGCATCAGCCGGGATGGAGCTTGTGAGGGTCATAACCATAACCTGGATGATGTCATCCGCAGGCAGGGCGCTTGCCAGAGTGATGGTTGCCTTGGTCACCTTTTTGGTGAAAGTGATGGTGTAGGCGGCGCTGTCCGCTTTTCCGTCATTGGCAACCACCTTGAGGGTGTGGGCACCGTTGAGCACCGTCTGGAAATTTTCAGCGGTCACGCACTGGAAAGTGTTGGTTGCCCCAAGCGTTGCCGTATAGGTGCGCTGGAGAACATTGTCCAGATACTCCTTGACCGTCACTGTGTCCCCGTCTGCATCCGCAACCGTATAGGTGAGATTAAAGCCTGCGGTCTTAGTGCCCAGATTGGTACCGGTCGCATAGCTGCCGGAAATCGTGGGCGCAGTGTTGACGGACACAGAGCCGTCATCGCTGACAGAGAGGGTGGAGGGGAGAGTGAAAGCGGGACGGGACCCGCTGGCACCGTAGCAGTAGTTGTTGTAGACAACGCCATTGGTGTTCAAGCAGTAGGCGTAGTTGGTGTTGTTCGTGAGCGGGGAGCGGGTCCACTGAACAACGGCGGAGCCATTCAAGTAGGCAATTTGCAGAGAGCTTGCAATGGAGAGTGCGGTGCCCTCCGTATTCGCATAGCTTGCGGTTTTGCCAAGTTCGGTGACGGACAACAGGAAAATAGCACGCTCCAGTGTGCCAACGGTGGTGTTGCCGTTGCCAGGGGTGTACTTGATTTTGGTAGTGCCGATGACACCACGGATGTCCGCATCAAGCAGGTTTTTGTAGGTGCTGTTGAGCCAGGTGTCAATGGCGCTTGTAGCGTAGGCGTTCACATTTGAGGTGTGCCACTGCCTGGTGTCATAACAGTCCTTGCGGACAACCAGAGTGCGCCCGGAGCCGTTGAGCCCGTTCTCATAGTCATGTTTGGCAACATAAAAGTCCACCAGCACGCCATTTTCTTTCAGCTTGACAATGCTGCCGACACTTTTGTTGCCAAGGGTAGTTGTTGCCATTTAGATTTCCTCCTTTAAGATATTTTGAACACGGTCCCTCACCTGTTGGCGTAGGGTCCAAGTGTTGCCGTGTGCGGCGTGAGCATCCCACGCCTGCCAGGATTGCAGGATTTCCTCACGGGTCACAAGACCAGTGGGGTATTCCTTTTCCCACCTGCGGAGTTTGGCGCGCATCTTTTTCACGCTGCTGTGCCGCAGCTTGCGGATGACCTTGCCGCTGTCCGTGAGGTAGGTGTGAAAACCAAGAAAGTCCATCCCATGTCTAAGCGGGAAAATCTGTGTTTTCTCATTGAGTTCCAGACCAAGAGATGCCATAAATGCCTGTATTTCCGTGAGGCAATACTGCAAATATTCTTTGTCCGGGTGGATGAGGAAAAAGTCATCCATGTATCTGCCATAGTAGCGGATATGGAGCTTTTCTTTTACAAAGTGGTCAAACTCATCCAGATAGTACAAGGCAAACAGTTGGCTTGTCTGATAACCAAGCGGCAGACCGTCTGAGCAGTCAACATAGACACACAAAAGGTCATAAAGCGCAGGCTCAAGGTCCAGCTTTTTGAGCTTTTCCTTGAGCCTGTCATGGTCGATGCTGGCAAAGAAATGCCGCACATCGCATTTGAGCACCCAACCGTCTGCGGTGTGGTTTTTGTTCCAGTAATCGGTTAAAAATCCTTTGAGCCTATCCAAGCCAAAGTGCAGTCCCTTGTTTTTCTGTGAGGCGTAGTTGTCCAAGATAAAGCTGTTGGTAATACGCTCATAGAGGATATTATCCACCACAGCGTGCTGCACAACCTTGTCCACAAAAGCCGGAGCCTGCACAAGCCTTTTCTTTGGCTCATAAACATAGAATACACGGAAAACACCGGGGCGGTATGTCTTGGTGGTCAAGATATACACAAGGTTGACGATGTTTTCCAAAAGATGCACCTCATAGTGTGCGGTTGCGGCTCTGGAGCGTTTGCCCCGGCGTGCCGCAAGGTATGCTTTGTATAGCACCTCAAAGGTGCATATATCGGTAAATTTGTTTTCCAAAATGGGCGGCCTCCTGTCTGTGCTTTGGCTGGCCGTCCTCTCATTGTGCGCCGTTCTGGTGCCGGAGCAGACAGGACCAGCAGCGGAGCACCCGGTTTTGCCGGATGCCCTGCATCAGCGCAATGTGTTTGTCTTGGATGCTCCAAGACGGGATGTGACCTCCTTTGATGCGATGGACGGCGCTGCTTTCGGCTTTGGGCCTACTCGGTCGGACCTTACCATCAGAGCGGGACGGGACCCGTTGGTATTGTTGCAGTTGTTGTTGTTGACATTGCCATTGGTGTTCAAGTAGTAGGCGTTGTTGGTGTTGTTCGTGTTCGGGGAGGAAAGATATAAACAGGTCACACCCCAATATAACGGCTCATGGCCGGTATATCCGTTTATGAATGTTTCACCATAGCCTCAGCAATCTGCTGTGCCATCTGGCTCATTTTAGCAAGTTCCTGGGCGCGCTTTGCCTCACGCAGAGCCGCCGCACGGTTTCCGTCATTGCGGCGCCAACTAAAGGCTTTTTGCCGTACCGGGCGGACGAGCTCCGCCCAATAGTGGCACTGGTCACCCGTGATGTACTTTTTCTTGAAACTGAGGTTGATGTGCTGGAGCATGGTGTCACAGGCAACCAGCACGGCATCAAGGTCTTTGAGCCTGTCCTCAAAATCCGTTTCAAAATATCTGCCGTCTGCGGAGATACACTTTTCCAAAATGGTGGTTGCACACTCCTCAAGACGGGCGCACAGGTGAAATGTCTGGCTTTTCGGAAAGTGCGGCTTTCCGTCATCACGGATTTTCTCAAACAGTTCTCTTTCCGCAAGCTGCCCGTTTTCCTGCACAAGAGCCTTGATTTTTCTGTATTCCGGCTCTTTGGTTTTCACCCTTTGGATGGTGTAGTCCAAGAGGTCAACCGCCAACGGGATGATGTCATAATTAGGCATTAAAACTCAATCCTTGCATAGTTTTTGTTCCACACGCCCGTCACCACCAGACCTGTGAGGTTTGCAAAGCTGATACTGAAAGAGTTGCCGGTGACATTCGTGCCGTATTTCAACTCAAGCGTTGTGAGGCGGCTGTCAAGGCCTGATATGCCGGACAAAATAGAGGGGTGTGCCTCTGTGTTTGCATTGTGCGTGCTGACACCGGATGCAATGCGTGCATCACTTTCCTCTTTGGTATAGGCATCCCCCACCTGCATGGAGTTAAGTGCAAGCAGGCGGATGTCAGCGTGGCTGGAGCCGCTGGCGTTGTGCAGTGCAATAGCCTCATTAAGTTCCTCTTGGCTGACGGTATCAAGAGAGGGGTTGATGGTAAACTCCACCACGGATGCATCCGCCACAATGATGTGCATGACCATTGTGAGCTTGCCGGACACGCCGCCGGAAATGGCAACCTTTTCTGTGTCCGGTGTGTTGCAGACAGCAATCAATGTGCCGTCCTTGTTGAAAAGGCCCATTTCACGGATAGTAAAGCCGCCCACCTCATCGTCAATGACGATTTTCACATCAAGCATGTTAGGCGTTGAGGGGTTGAGTTCTGCGGCGGCAATTTCGCCGCGCCAACATTCATGGACAAGATGCTCCTGGTTGACGGTCGGCTGATAATACGCGCCGTTGCCGTCACCGGCCGCTGCCTCTGAAATGACAAGCTGGCCGCCGTTGACAATGCAATCCGCAATAATAGCCGCACCTTTCGTGGTGATGATGGTGCCATAGGTGTTAGACATCGTTTATACCTCCTGTTCTTTCGGATAAATCTCAACGGTTGCGTGGTATTCCAACGCGCCCACCATTGCGGCGGAGCCGTTGCTTTCAATGTTGTTGATAATGCGGGGCCATATCTCCATATAGTTGGACATCTCATTGCAGGCACCGTGGGTAAGCGTGCCGTAAGACTGCAAAAAGGCAGTCATAAGCACCCGCATGTTGCTTGGGCGGACGGCAAGCAGCATGTTTAGGATTTCCTGCGCCAAGCTGCCCGCATCCGGCAAAGTATTGTAATCAAGCTGGATGTTGATGGTATAGTCCGCCACGGTTTCCTCATGCCCTGTGGGGCCGCAGATGCTTGTGAGCCAGTTCTTTAGCCACGGCAGCGTATAAGGCAGTTCCAAGTTCCACATTGCTTTGATGCGTGCCCTGCGGGTTTCCAGCGTGTCTGTGTCTTTGGGATAGATTTTAAGCTCACGCTCCCACACGGAAAGACCCGTGCTGTCCGCTGTGTCCAAAAACTGGTTTGCCATAACAAGGCTGAGGGCATCCCAAGCAAGGGAGATTTCCGGCTCATTCGCCTCATTGATGGCTTGAAACTCCAGGACTTCACGGAGCACCGGGGGCAGATAGTCAAGGAGTTTTCTATTCATCCACAACCACCCCTCTCACGGGGATGCTGTCAGCATCCAGCACAAGGTTTTCCTCCTTGCCGTTTATTTTCGTTCCGCCAATGTCGGTTATCATGGTGGAGCACTCGGAGAGGATGCGGCTTTCAATCTGTGATATACGAACGGTCAAATGTTCTGAGGTTTCCCACGCTTTGGCAAGTTCCTCAAAGTAATCATCAACCACGGTTTCCACATAGCTTTTTACTGCCGCCCAATTCCAACCGGAGGCATAGGTTAGGTTGAGGGTGATGTTGACCGTTTCCGGCGTTACGCCCACTACATTTACCACATGACCGATGGGGGCAAGACCAAGACCCTCTCCGGCGTTTTGGGTTGGGTCAACGGTGGTCTGCACCTCATTGAGCAGGGTGCTGGACGGCGCTTTGTCGTTGGATGCCATAATGACCAGCTTGACGGAGCCGCCAACGGTCAACTGCTTTTGGCTTGCCGCCGTATAGACCGCCGTGAGCCAAGCCGCAGCATCCGCATCCAAAGTGCCGATTATTCCCGTGTACCATGCTGTCACAGCGGCGTTTGGGATAAGGTCGGAGGGGTTTATACTCCCATTCCAGACGGGGTGCACCTTGACAGCGCTGACACCCTCCAGAGCGCGCACCTTTTCGGTATAGTCCGCCTGGTTGCCGCCAAACGCCTGAGATTGGAAACTGTCAAGCACACGCTGGCGGAAAGTTTCCGTTTCCTCCTCATCGTCACCGGGGATAAGCAGCTCAACCAGTTCCGCATGGGTCAAGCCGTCCATATATTCAATAGGGATGAGAGCACCGGCATAATCATTGGCAGCAGCACCGGCCGTTTCACAGGTCACTTTATGACTGAGGCCAGTGTCTGTGTCGGCGGCGGTGCCCATCCGTTCTGTCACAGCAAAGTTTAGACCCTCGCAGGAGAAACGGGTGCCAACCGGCACCTCAATGTTAAATTCCGCACGAAAAACCGCAGCACTTGCCGGGTACGGCTCCATGTTGCGGTCAGCGGCTCTCTTTATCAGATATTCACGGGGTGCTGTGGCAATGTAGGTGGCGCTGAAAACAAAGTCAAGCCCAATATAGAGTTGGGCAAGCTCTGCCATAGCCGGTGCCACGCCGTTCATCACCATAGAGCCCTCGCGCTTGTCAAGGGCGGAGGAAACTCTTGACAGGGCGCTCTTGACAAGCACCTCATAGGTTTTGCTTTCAAACATCGTCAGATTTCAACCTCCTTTTCTGCGGTCAAGTCACCATAGATGGTGTTGACCGTAAATTTGGCACGCACGCCGCGCCCACTTGTTTCAAAACTCCAGTCATCCACACTTGTAATGCGGTCATCCTGGGTCAAAGCCTCGGTGATGCGGCGCTTGATTTCGCTCATAGCGTAGTCCCTCGGCGTGCCAATAAGGTCGGACAGTTCTGAGCCGTAGTCACGGGAGTAGATGGGGAACGCATAACGCTCCACATTCAAGATGAGATAGACCGCTTGCAAAACCGCATCCTGCTCATCCGTCATGCCTCCCACGCGCCCACGGTCAATGTCCAGCTTATGGGTATATCCGGGTTGACTTTCAACCGCAAAACCGATGAGGTCAAGGTCATCCCCGGTTGTCGGTAATGTTGCCATCACGGTGCCTCCCATCTGTCTAAGACTAAGAATTTTTGCCCACCGTCACAGCGGAGCAAAATGACTTTTTCTCCTGCCTTGAGGGCAAGATGCACACGGTAGGACTTGCGCCCCTTGTATGCGTGATTGTGGGATGCAAAAGAGGCATCCCCGGAGCCTCCGCTTGTGTTCTCCGTCCGGTGGTCAACTGTCATCTCAACTGTGAAATCACGGACACTGTTGGTGAGCATCAGTTGTGCCCCCGTCAAGGTCTTTTTCTGGTCAACCTGGATTTTAAGCGGAGAGGCGGAGGTGACTGTGCCAAAGCATACGCTCATAGGACCGGATGCCTGCACGGCCTCCACAGCCGCCTGCTTGACGGCTTTGACAAGCTGGTTAATATCAAGTGACAAATGTACCACCTCGCATTTTGAGCTCCATGAGGTGCATCCCGTCCTTGAAAGTGTGCTTGCACTGTTCCACCATGAGATAGTTGGACACATTGATGTCACCAAGTCCAAGCATGACCACCAGCAGCGTGCCTGCCCTTACACGGATGTCACCAAGGACATCCTTGAGCCGCAGGGTGCGTGTTTTGGTATTGTAGAGGTCAAGCAAGGCATCCGCCATTGCTTTGGCATTGCCGTTGCTGTCCAACTTCTCATAATACTGGAGCACGCCCCACTGGTTGATGTGTGAGCTGTCCTGGGCAATGTAGACCTCACGCTTACCGGTGTCCTTGTTCTCATAGGTCAGCTTTACCTTGTCATAGGTTTGGGATGCAATGGAGCTTGTATAGTCGTAGTCACCGGCGGTGTCCTCATCAATGAGCACACCCAATTTCATGTTGCCGATGCTCTTTAGGGTCAGCTTTCCAACATCATCATAGAGCACAAACATTTTGCCGGTGGCTTTGAGTGTTGCATCCAAAGCGTTCTGGATGATGTCAAAAAGGGTTTGGTTGTCCTCCACACGGCTTGCAATCGTGTGACCGGTGCTCTCAATGTCACCAATATTGAGTTTGAAATCCTCCGCAATCATCTTGATAAGGTCGCGGGCGGTTTTGTTCTCATACACATAGGTGTCCTTGTTTTTCAGATAATAAAGCTGGTCGTATGCTGTTACTTGGATAACAACCGGATTGCTGCCCTTGCGGGATTTTTCAAACACAAAGCCATAAAAGATGGGGGTGCCGTCCACGGAAAAACGGCACGGGTCCCCCTCTTGAAAGCTGAGGCCATCGGTCTTGACCACCTCAAAGGTCATCTTGCCCGGTTGCCCCTGGCGCTCCCACTCAATGGTGACATCCTCCACCACGGGAGGGAGCATTGCATTGGCCCCGTGTTGTATCAGCAATTCACAACTCATGGGATGGTAAACACCTGCCCAGGATAGATGAGGTTGGGGTTGCTGATTTTATCCGTGTTTGCTTTGTAAATCTTGGTGTACTGAGCGCCGCTGCCATAATACTTGGATGCGATTGCCCAGAGCGTATCACCTTTCTTTACGGTGTAGGTCTTGGTTTTGGGTGCGGTGCTGGCATCCCGTTCCTTTTTGACAGAAACGGTTGCCTTTTTCTTTTTTGCGGCCGGCTTTTCCACAGTAAATGTCTTTGTACCGTAGGCACGCCACTGCTTGAGATTGACATCCACACTGACATCAAGCCCCTCTTTAGCCTCCTCCACAATGTTGTAGTCCTCAACGCTCACTTTCATGTTGGTGTCATAGAGGCTCCGCCCATTCGGTGAACGGCGCACCATGATAAACCTTGTGGTGCGCTTGTCGGTTTTCAACTTCTCAAGGATGCCAAGGTAATACTCCGGTGACCGGGCGGCAGAAAGCATGGGCAGGGTAAATGGCACCACAATCTCTGTCAGACCCGGTACACGGAGAAAATTGATTTCACCCTCGTTTAAGAGGGTGATGGTTTCGTTTTGACCTTTTATCTTTACTGTGAGTTTTTCCGGTGTCGGCCATTCCACACCGTCCAAGTAGCAGGTGTAACTCATTATTCATGCACCCCCTCAGCGGCGGTCACAAGGGCCTCGGTAAAGCCGTCTGTGAGCTCCGTGATAATTCCGTCAATATCGGCACTGCCGTCAATCTTGTTGGTCATGCCGGTCATGTCAATCTTGACCTCTGCGGTGGTGAAACGGTTGATTGCATCACGCTCCGCAATGTCACGCAAATACTCCAGTTCCTCATCCGTAACAGATAAGCTGTCAGCAATGCTCCCGGTATCACCGGCAATACTGCCGACATCGCCCATCATGCTGGACATATCAAAGCCGCTGCCGTCACCCATGTTGAACATGCCGCCAATTTTGTCCTCAACGCCGGCGCCAAAGTCATAGCCTTTGCTCCAGGCATCGCCATACTCAAAACGATGGTCAATGGTCGGTGCCTCACGGTCAAGGGTGATGGAGTTTTCATTCTTGCCCCATGCAAGCACCTTGTCCTGCAAGGCGTTTAGTCCGCCTGTCCAATCGGTGCCGAAAATAGCATCAATGATTTTTGTGACAACCTTGCCCAAAGACAAAAACCAAGAGATGATGTTGCCAATGAGGTTTGCCACGGCATCACCAAAGCTGTTAAAGCCGCCGTTGCATACATTCAAAATCCATTCAATGATACCCAAAAACGGCTCAACAAAGATGCTCCAGATAAACTGGATGATGGCATTGAGCAAGCCTATGACGGTGTTGCCGATGATTGCGGCAAGCACCAGAACAGCACCGCAGATGATGCCCGTGGCGGATGTGCTTGCACCCGTCACTCTGTTCACGGCGGCAACCACAGCGTAGATGAGGGCAATGAGCAGAATGATGCCCATAATGATAAGGAAAACAGGGTTGAGTGCCATAACGGCATTAAAAGCTGTCTGCACGGCAGTCCACACTTTGGTTGCCGCCGCAACGCCCTTTGTAGCGATAAGGTACACTGCAAGAGCCGCTGCAACGCCCAAAACAAGCGGACCTATAATCTCAATGTTGTTGGCAAGCCAGTTTATGAAAGTGAGGACGGGCTCAAGAGCCTGCAAGGCAATGTTGCTCATCATTGTCCACACCTGCGCCCAGGTCATGGGCATACTTTCAAACTTTGCGTTGGTTTCATCCGCAACGGAAAACAGGGCATTTTTAACCACCTGTGCGGTGACCTTGCCCTCCGCTGCATATTCCTTGATGGAGCCTTCCGCAACGCCCATATACTGCTCAATGGCTCTGGCAATACCGGGGGCACTGTCAAGGATAGAGTTTAGTTCCTCGCCTCTCAGTGCGCCGGCCGCCATCGCCTGTGTGAGCTGCACCATAGCGTTGCTCTGTTCCTGGGCGGTTGCGCCGCCGATGACAAATTGCTTGTTGACCTGCTCCATGAACGCAATAACCTGGTCCATGTCGTGGTCAAAGGCGTTTCCAGCGTTCAGTCCTAACTTGGCAACGGCAGATGCCGTGTCAAGGTAGGCGGAGCGTGAACGGTTGGCAGAGGCCATGATTTTTGCCTCCAACTCATCCACACTACCACCATCCGTGACAAGCAGGTTAAGACGCGCCTGGGCGCTGGTCACATCATCGGACAGGTTGACAAGTTTCTGCACGGTTGCAATGCTTGCAATACCGGCGGCTATGCCGGAGATTTTCCCCATCAAGCCGTCAGCCTTAGAGCCTGCTTTCTGGAAATTGTCCGCCATCTTGTCCAGTTCTGCGTTGGCACCTACTAATTGGGAGCGTGCGGCAGCAAATTGGGCAGAGTTGATAGACTGCCCGGAGGCACGCTGCATTTGTTCAAACGCATCCAGTGTGGTGGTAAGTGCCCCGGAGATTTTTCTCAATACAGATGTCATACCATCATTGAGCACCATCTGTGACCTAATTGTTGCCACTGTGTCACCTCCCTTTCAAAAGAGTTAATGCTTTTTGCCCATTTTCGCCTTGCTTTCCAGCTTTGCCTTTTCTTTCCGTTCCTTGTCGCATCGGACGGATATGGAGGCAATCACAAAAGCACGCTCTGCAACGGGCAAATTCAAAAATTTGGACGGCTCCCAGCCAAACTCCTGCAAACAGTAGTGTGCATAGTTCGCCTCCGGGTCACCGTCCTCTATCAGTTTTTTGCATCGTCAACCAGTTCATCCTCGGTCTTAAAGCCGTTGACCTGGAAAACCTCCGTCATGTAGTCATCAAACTCACCGCCGATGAGCATTTTGCCAAGCAGTTCCTCCGGCTTTGCAACGCCCCAATCGTTCTGGAGTTCGGCGTTGTTAAGGTCGGGGAACACCGTGCAGCGGGCGCACACCTTGGCCTGGAAAGCATAGGTGTCAAGCTGCTGTGTGTACTGATTTTTCTTGCCGGGGATAGGCACCTGCTTGATGCAGGCAGCACGGATGCGTGCATATTCATCTGCGGAAATGCAGCAGATTTCCCAGGCCATCGGCTTGCCGTCCTCCCCCTTGAAACGGGGAGAGGCGGCATAGAAATGGTTGGTGATAGGCGCTACATTGGAGCGCATAAAAGCAGATAAAGTTTTACTCATGGGTGTATTTCCTCCTTTTTGTCAGTCCTTACATATAGGACGGGTTGGTGTACTTTTCCGGGCGGGTAAAGCCGTCACAGTAGCCCTCAATAGACTGCTCGACAAAATCACCCTCCGCATTGAACATGGAAAGCATCACATCACCGTCCAGCACACAGTTGTTATAAATCTTGGAGCTCCTGCCAACGGATGTGGCGGGGTCCTCGTTTGAGGTCTGAATATCAAAAGTTGGCATCACGCCGGTCTTGATAAACTCCTCCACCACCTGGTCAAAGATTTCCGTACACTTGTAGACGGTCATGGAAAACGCAAGGGCAACGGTCTGGGTCTTGTGCCCAACCACGGGACTGCCCAACTTGTAGACCTCTTTGGTGTTGATGGATGCCTTGCCCTCAAACTCCTTTGCCATCAGCATGGAGTAGCGGGTGCCGTTCAGTGTCACAAAGCACTCAGCAAAGTTGGCGCTGACAGCATCCTGTGTGTTCATCGTATTATTGAGCATGTGTCAATCCCTCCTTACTGAATAATCACGCTCATATAGAGCTGGCTCATAGCGTTGACAATGTTGAGGCCGTTGATGGTGCAGAGCACCGCCTTTTTCTTGTCACCCTGTTCACAGGTCACGCTGTCTGTGTCAAAGTTCTCAATGGCGCGGATTTTCTCAAGCTCCTGGATGAGCTTGACAATATCGCCCCAAAGGGATGCGCGCCCAGAGGCATCGTTGGGAACGGTGCCCACATAACGGGTATTGAACAGCACCGCCACATCATTGGCAATCTGGTCACACACCCGGATAGTCTGGTTGCTCTGGAACACCTCGCCCTTGGTGTCGGTGAGGGTGAGCAGTGTGTTGATGTCCTCAAGCACACGGACAGCACCGTTGACATTGTGGAGCATAAACTTGCCTGCCTTGATAGCCTGCTCAAGTTCCGCCTGCGTGTATTCGGTGTCAATGATGAGCTCACCGTCATACTTGTAGTTGGTGAGGGACTTGTTGACTGCAACGCCTGCGTGTGCGCCGGTTGCCCAATACACAAGGGCGTTTTCGTCCACGCCGGAAATGGTGGCGTGGCTTGCGGTGTTCCACACACCAATCACGCCCTCATAGTCAACGGTGGACGGCTGCCACGCAATAAGCTGGAATTTTGCACCAACCTCATCACGGACACGCTCCGTATAGGCGGCATAGAGTTTGACCGTTGTGGCATCAGAGGCAGGGCAGCAGAGGGCATTGAAAGAATACGCCTCAATCTTGTCCAAAAACGCCTGGTGATGGTCACCTGTGATGCTGGTGATGTCGGTGCCGCCAGTGAGTGCCACGCCTGCGGTGGTGCTGAGCTGTGCGGAACTCTTGAACACCACATAATCATTGGTGGCAAGGCCCTTTGCATCGGCAACCGTCTGGGTTTCAATGCAGATGCCGTCAAGATAGGTGCTGACATCCCACAAGTCCCCGTTGTCCACATTCGCCGCAATTTTGATTGTGATGTCATTGCCGCGCGCGCCGGGGTATTTCGCCTCCGCAAAAGTATTGGTTGCCTTGTTTGCGCCGGAGCCTAAACGGTAGCAATACACTGTGGTGGCGTGCAGGAAAATCTCACGCAGTGCCAACATCTTGGGATGGTCATACGCATAGCCAAAAATAGCCTTGCTGTTTTTCTGAAATTCTCCGGAGGTCACAGCAAAAACCTCATTTTCGGGTCCCCAACTCAGCTTAAAGGGGGCCGCCGCATATCCTCTGTCGGAAAGCGTTGCGGATGCCTTTGCCACGCTGGAGAAAACAACATAAGTACCGGGCAAAACCTTGTTCTGGGTCAGCCAGGTGCCTCCTCCAAGAGCCATATTATCTCACCTTGCCTTTCTTATAGTCTGCAATCAGCTTGTCCACCTGTTCCAAGGTGTAGGTTTCGCCGTCATTCAGCAAGGCGCTGATTAAATCCTTGCTGTTGGCGTATTTCTGGGAGCGTGAAAGCTGCTCTTTGGAATAAGCAGCACCCACGGCTCCGGTATTGGTCTTTGCCATAGGCTTTATCCCTCCTGTTCAATTTTCAGAGTGTCCATAGCCTCCTGCACCTGCGGAATGTAAACGCAGTGAGCATACTCCACAAGGACATGCAGCACATTGTCCTGCATCTGCCACTTGAGGCTTGAGGCGTGGATGATGTCACCCTCTGGGGTTGTGATGCTGTCCAAAACACCCATAAGCCGGTGCGCCACATCGTAGCACTCCGCAGTACATGGGCGTGCTTTCGGGTAATAGAGGACATCCAGAGAGGGTGTCCTGCGGTAGCGGTGCCCCACCTCTTTTGTGTGGTCTGCTCCCGGCATGACAACATTGAAATCTCCGGTGCTCAAGCCCTGCCTTACATCTCCGCCGTGCACTTTGCACTTTGGAAATGCGGCGTGCAGGGCAAGCGTTACGCCGTCATAAATGCTGTTGAAATTGATGTTAGACATTGAACACCTCCCGCAATAGTTCTGTCAGCCGTTTCTCAAGCACCTTTGGAGCAACCTTTTCCAGTTCATGCTCCGACAGGGTGAGAAAATATTGCCCGGATACCCAACCTTTTCCGCCGGGTGTGCGGTGTCCAAACTCCACATAACTGGCATATTCCACGGGGTTGATAACCTCAATGTAGTAGTTGCTGCCCTGTTTGAACACCGGCAGGCTTTGTGCATAGGCTTTGACATCCGCCTTGCCGCCCTTTGTTGCCTCGGCTTGGCTCTTGGCTGTCCAGCCACGGCGGAGTGTGCCGCCCTTTTTGCCGGTTGATTTTGGATATTGCCCAACCGGGGTGGCGGGGATGACCAGAGAAAGCAGGCGTGCCGCCAGTTCCTTTGAGGCATCCCGGCAAAATTTCTGCATGTCCATTGACTGGAGCCGGTCAATATTCTCTTTCAGCTTGAGTAGCTGCTTGTAGTCGCAGTTGCCCCAATTCATCACACCCACCCCCTAAACAGTTCAAGGGGAATTTCTTGGTGGGTGGAGTAGACCGCAGGGGTGCCGCTCCGTTCATAGTCACGGGTGACACCGTTCTGCGTGACCGTGACCTTGGACCCCTCCGGGATGTCCACGGAGGGGTCAATGTAAAGGGTCACGGACTGTGCAACCGCAGCAGCCTCCTCAGAGGGCTGTGTGCTCTTTATGGTGGTGTGAGATATGCGGCAGGGGGCATCTGATACTGTCACGCTTTCAGTTGGCTCCGTGCGGCCATTGGCGGGGTTGAGAGCACCCGCCAGCACGGTGACCGTAGCCTTGCCTTTCCACATACCCTGCACAGCTTTTTTATAGGCGGCGCTTACCATCGCATCCTCCGATAAGCCGCAAGGGTGCTCTCTGCCGGGTGCATCAGCGTGGCAAGCAGGGCATCAAAGCGTGCCTCCGCAGATTGTGCGCCATCGCTTGCACCGGCAAAGGTGACAGAAATATCACCCTCTGTAATGCTTTTGGCAGGAGCCTCAAAGTCAAAGCCCTCCAAAGCACCGGCGGCTTTTTTGTTATACATAAAGTGACCGGCCACCATATCCACAAGCGTGTAAAAAAGGCCATCCGGCAACAACTTTTGATTTATGTTTGCCAGGATGTCCTTTTCACACTTATTGATGAGATATTCAAGGCCGGTTTTGTCATTGTCGGTGACCTCGTACCCCAACATAGCCAATCGGAGCACAACGGCCTCATACACGGTCACGGCGTACCACCTTAGCCCTTAGACTTGATGCAGCACATGGCAATAGCCTTATGGGCAATATAGGAGCGGTCGCTCTCGCTTTCCTCGCCGGAATGGACAAGAGCCCAGTTGGCGCCGTTCTCCAGTTCCGCATTAGTCGGGGAGAGGGAGGACTGGGACTTTTTCTCATAGGAGATGCCAAAAGGTGCAAACACCTTGCGCTGACGGGTGTAGAGGGTGTCCTGTCCGCCGTGGGTCTTGGGGTCACGGGACATTTCATAAGGCACCTTAGCGCCGATGTCCTCAAAGCTGATAGAGCCCTCGCCAAGCACATAGCTGGTGTACTGCGTACCGGCAACAACATAGCTGTCCGCAGCAGGCTTTCCCGTACCAAAATACGGGGTAACCTTGGACTGGTCAATCTGCCCGGTGGATGCACCGGATGCCTTTACCTGGACAGCACCAGGCGTTGTGCTTTCGGCAGGGAAATAGCCGTCAACGGCCGGCATACCATCATCAACCACAACCAGCTTGCCATTCCAGGAGTAGAGGGTGAGGTCACGGGTCACGCCGTCCTTGTCAGTGTACTTGAGGGCGGTGAGCAGGTTGAGGTTTTCCAGGTTAGTAGCTACAACAGAGTGCATAAACACCATTGCAAACTTTTTCTTGCGGTCACCGCAAGCCTGGGCGGTTGCCGTGTTGAGTGTGGTTGCCTCCATAGGACCGTCCACCGCAAAAGTGTGAGCCTCTACAAACTCGCCGCTCTTGCCGCCGGTCATAGAGAAAACGCCCTTGAGAATGGCAAGGATAGTGTCCTGGTCAACATCCTGCCAGTATTCGGCTACCTGCTGTGCAACATTGTCCATAAAGTCAACGCCGCCGGTAATGTCATAGGAAAAATCCTTTTCCACCCATGCCTTGGCACGGCCGATGACAACCACGCCCTGCTCAAAGGTCTTGGTGCTGGTTGCGGTGATGTCGGTCTTGCCGTCATAGTTTACGGCATCCCCGTCAAGCAGGCCGCGCATGGCAATCCTTGCGTAGCCGGTGCCGTTCTGGCTTGCGAACACCTCACGGATGTCCGGGTTGCCTACCAGCACACGGCTCTTGCGGATTTCGTTGAGGCGGGTGCGGGGGATGCGGTCAGCCTTATACTTAAAGGCCTCCGGGTTAAAGCTCTTTGCATCAAACTTAGTGTTAGCCATTTTTATCATCCTTTCTGTTAGTCAGTAGATTTGGTTTTGTTACGCTTTGCGGCTCCTGTGGCTTTCTGAGAGCCGTTTTGAGTACCGGTAGTGTCCTCGGTTGCCTCTGCGGCTTTCGCACCGTCAGCGGTCAAATTTGGGGCATCCTCGGTGGTTTCTGCGGTGCCTGTGTCCATTTGGGCAAGCACTTCTGTGGCATCCTTGCCCAACCGGGCAATCACTTCCGCAGTTACAGCCTCCGCCAAACCGTCCACATCAATGGCAGGCGGCAGGTTTTCAGCCATAAACTGCACAACGCCCTCCTGGGTGCGGGGTAGAGTGGATGCGGGCACGCCGGTCAAACGGCTTGCCAGATTTCTCAGCGCCTCCTCAAAGGACACCGTGCGCGGTGCGGTGATATTTCTCATAGCTTATTCCTCCAGTTTCGAATCGGGATTTTTTGCAAGATAGTCCGCCAACTCGGAGTATGACATCTCGGAGAGCTTTTTGTTGCTCCCAGGCTTGCTGCCGTCTGCTCCATCGCCGGGTTTCCATCCCTCATACTTGGCCGCCGTCCCAAACATGAAATCTGTGGCAGCGTCCTTTTTCAGAGCCTCAACCTTATTGGCAAGGGTGATGGTTTCCCCACCAACTGTTGCGGTGACTTTGCCATCCACGATTTTGGCACCCTCCAAAAATTCAGCCAGCACAGCCCTTACGGCGGTGTTGTTCTTGGACCCTGCGGCGGTGAGCTCCGCATCCACCGCAGCCATCAGCTTGACCTTGGCAAGCTCCTTGTCATAGTTGGCTTTGGCATCCTTGTTTTGCTGGGTGAGGGTTTCAATCTGTTTGGTGAGTTCCTCATTGTCACCGGCGGACTTTTTCAAGTCCTCAAGCTGCTTGTCACGGGTCTTGATGCCCTCATTGAGTTGGGTGACCTGGGTTTCCAGTTCCTTGACCTTGCCGGTCTTTTCGTTGAAGTCGGCGCGGGCAACAAAACGCTCACCCAATGCCGCACTGACTTTTGCATCCATCTCATCAGTGTAGGCATCACCCAAAATGTCTTTCATCCATTGCAGTTTCATAGTTTTGGCTCCTTTCTGCACCACTTTCCTTTTTGTCGGGCCAGTCCCCGTGTGGTGGTCACCCTGCTTTGTTCCGCCGGGTCAGCGGTATTTTGTGTATGAAAAAAGCACCGTGCATTTTCAGCACGATGCTCTAATCAATGAAATTGGTTGTCAATCCTCTGTGTCCTCTAAGTCATTGTGATACGGACATTGGAGGCACTTTTCACGCTGCTTGTTGTTCCATTCAAGTCCTTGCGGCAAAATAGAGGTCTTTGCCTCACGGTCTGCTACAAGCACGATTTCCAAGCAAGTGTTCCCGTCCACCTGTCTATCCAGAACGGGGCAATATACAGCATTCATTTTTTGAACACCTCCGCAATGGCTTTTATAGTCGGGTCAAAGTCCTTTTCCGAAAAAGCCGTTTTTATTTTCATTGTGTCGGCATTGATGTATGCCGCGCCGTCAAGAGAGTAGCAGTTGATGCTCACGCCGTCCCAACGCTTACGCCGCACGGTGCACTTTGCTGTTTTTACATAGCTTTTTGCATCGTCCAGTGTGCAGCCGTGACGGGTGCCGTGGGCATCATTAAAAGCAAGGCTCTCAACTGCAATGCTTTCCGGCGGCACACGCACTGTGCCAATCACGCCGGTTGCCTTTACGGCTTTATAATTCGCATAGTCTGTTTTGGTAGCCTCTGGCACTCTGCCTTTATAGGAATACAAACCAGCCAACTCATCATACTTGACCTTATTGTTGTATTTCAAATTCTGAAAATCCTTGAAAGACCGTGGCGCATCGGCGCCAAGGCGCTTTTTGTAGTTCTCAAATTGCACCTTGTCGGCACTTTCATTATAACCCATGGCACGGAGCTTTTCAACCGTGCCTGCGCCGTAAAGCTCATTTTGTTTGGCACGCCACTGCTCATAGGTCATGTCTTTGGGCACCTTAAAGCGTTCCCCTGTGATGGCATCCCTCGCATAGCGTTCCCCAATGCCGTCCATATCGGCAAAATGGGGACAGGTGCAGCCACGGCACCAGGGGTGGAATGGGGGAGCCGTGAGCCCCACAGCGTACTCAGACCGCTTGAACACCTTGCCGTCCATGCTGCCGCATAATTCGCAGGTGTGGGTGTCAAGGCTTTCCACAATCTTGTATTCCTCAACATCCAGCTCTCCATAGCAGTCCTTTTGGGCAGCGCTTGAGAAATAGGCGCTTTCCGTCATCACCAGCCGGCCGGCTTTCTGCCGTGACACATCAAACTTTTTGGAAATGTTGCTGATTGCACGGTCCGGTGCCTCGCCCCGGATGACCATGCGGGTGATTTCCTGGTTGACCGTGTTGACAAGGTTTTGCTTGTTCGTCCAGCAGCGGTCACGGAAAGTCTGCCCGTCAGCCGTCCACGGTCTTGAGAGCACCTTGGAGATGACCTTTTCATCAATGGCGGCAAGGGACCAGCCAAGACCAATGCCTCTTTGCACCTCAAAGCCGGTGTGGTAGTAGCCCGCCTCATAAATCTCACGGGCGGCTTTTTCCGTTGCCGCCTCTACTTGAGCGTGCAAAACCTCTGCCTGCTGCTGAATTTGCAGCTTGAGGGCATCCAGTCTGGAGATATGTACCTTGGCACTTGCGTTTTCAAGCTGTTTTATCCATGCACCGTCAATGGCGTTTTCCTTGCCAAACTTGATGTACTCGTCCACCGTCCATTGCAGCTCTTTGAGTTCGCCGGAGGTGAGCAGCTTTTTGGCATCAGCAAGGGAAATGTCATTGTTATCTGCAAAGCGTTGATACCAAACGGCAATGCTCTTTTCAATCTCCTGCACGGCGTTGGCAAATTGGCGGTCAAGGTTTTCCACATAGGTATAGGAGTGGTCAAGCAAAGCCTCCTCCATATTTTTCATGCGTTGCGCCCAATATGCGGCGTTACTCTGTCTGGCCACCGTCCTCACCGTCCTTTACTGTGCCGGGTTGCTGAGGGTTGCGGTTTTGCTCAAAAGCGGCGCGGTAGGGGTCTGCCATAGCCTCCTCCTTTTCGTCCTTGATGCGTTTGAGTTCCTGCTCCGGGTCAGACACCCACGGGTGCATCTTGACAATGGTTTCATCGGACAGGATGCCAACGGAAGCTTTGCAGTTGTTGATGACCTCCGTTTCATTGATGAGCACATCCCGGTCAAAGATTATTTTGACCTTAGTGCCGTCATAGCTCTTTTTGCCGGTGTTGGCAAAGTGGGCGTTGACAAACCACAAAAGCTCATCCATGCTTGCAGCAAATTCCATTTCAAGGGCATTGGCATCAAGGTCAATGTCAGAGTACATGCTCTGGATATTCATTTGGTTGGGGTTGCCGTTCATTCTTTCGTCTTTGGCATCATAGCCTCTGGCGTTCTCAATGATGGCATCCTTGAGCATCTGGAGCAGTACCTTGTAGTTTTCGGCGTTCACATTGATTTCCAGCGTGTCCACGCCGCCGTCAGAGCCCTCATAAGAGCGTACCTTGATAGCGCCATAGGCGGCAAGGTTTTTGCGAAAACCGCCCAAGTCCTCACCATCATAGTTTTTGATGACCAGGATGGTGGTGTGGATGTCCTCCTCCATTTGGTTGGCAAAGTTGCTGAGGATGTTGTTGTAAGCATCCTGGAGGCACTTGACCTTGGACAAAAGCGGGATTTCATGGTGAGAGCTCTTAAAGCACACAAGCGGGATGCGTTCCCAGTTATAGCCTTTGACCTCGCCCGTTTTGGGGTCAGTCACCGTTGTATATGGTCCGGAGTAGGCACTTGCATCCGGCTCTAATGTGCCGTCATCGTGTCGGATAAAGCAATCCACGCCTCCGCCGTGCAGCACCTCAACCTTGACCACCTCCTTGATGTGTTCGCTTTCGTCATACTCCAGCACCACATAGGCGTGCACAGCGGCATCAAGGATGATGTGGTCTGCATCCGCCCAAAAGGCAAGCACCTCATCTGCGGGAAAGCGTTTGAAACAAAGCTCACCGCCGTTGTAATACGGATAGAGCCAGCTTTTGCCGCCGATAATCGCACCCTCACCAACATTGCGGAGGGTACGGCAAAAACGCTGCCCAAAAACGGTGCTAAGCGCCTCCGCATACTCTTTGTTGTCCGTGTCAAAGGAGAACGGGCGCCCAAAGGAGTAGTTGGTTTTCTGGTCAACCATTTTGGCGTATAGGTTATTGACCAGGCGGTTGTTAGGCAGGTGCTTGAGTTCAATAGGCTTGCCGTCCTCATCCAACGCCAACCGCCTGCGGTGTGCGGCCTCCTGGTCACCGTGGTAGTAATGCTCTCCGGCAAGCTGCTTTTTGCGTTCCGAGGAGTGCAGCCACTCTGTAATTTCAAGCTCTAAAAAACGCTTGTCTGTCATGCCCTTCCCAAAGTTGGTCGAAAGAGGGACGGAAAAATCTCTTAAATTTAGCACAACCATTTTACTGTTTTCACCTCACTATTTGAAACTGAACAACTCCGGAGCAAAGACTTTGTGCACAAAATAGCGAACATCATCCATGCTGTGGTCATTCTCTTTTATCGGTTTATCCATCAAGGCTTTTTCATCCCATCGGTACATCCCAAACTCACGGATGCAGTCCGTGCAGCAATCGCAAATAAAAATGTCACCGCATTGCAGCCTGGTTGCCACATTGCGGATGCCATCAATCACCGCATTGGAGGCTTTTTCTACACGAAAACGCCCGTGCCTGCGGATGACCTCAATAAACGATGCGGCGGAGGGGTCTACAATGACGGCGGAAATGTGCAAGCCGTCTGCCAGCTTTTCCAGTTCCGTGTAATGCTCCTCATCGGTGCGCTGCCGTCCCTCCTTGCGGCTGTCAAAGTAATACTCACGCATCCGGTACCACTTGCCGTTAGCACGCCCCCACAGTCCTATGCTGGTGGGGTTTACGGTGCCGTAGTCGCAGGAAATCACATACTTGTCATAAGGTCTTGCCACCGTTTCAACCACATGGAAATCCTTATTGAACATAGTATAAATAAGCCCCTCAGCAACCACCCACAAGCCACGGATAAAGCGGTCATAAAACACGCCGGAGTAAAGGCTTTCATATCGTGCCTTGACGGCAGGAGAGAGGCTGAGGTTGTCATCCATCGTAAAGTGCAGGTGCAGCAGTTTACGCTTTTTTGCCTCCTGCACCCACTTGGTATAAAACCAGTGGGACGGGCCAGCAGGGTTACAATTAAACCACAGCTTGGAGCCGTCCACGGAGCAGCGGCCAGTTGCCTGGTTGACAAAGCTCTCCGGCATCAAGGCAACCTCATCCAGCAGGATGCCTGCCAGTGTGATGCCCTGGATTAAATCCTGTGAGCTTTCGTCTTTACCACCAAACAGATAAAAGCTGTTGGTCTTATTGCCTGCGCGCACCACAATCTTGTTTTCCGTGCGGTGCTCCTTGAAAGTGAACACGCCACACAGCCACGCAGAGAGGTTGCTGGTTACATTTCGCCGCAAGCTCTCAATGGTCTTGCCGCACAGAGCAAAGTTTTGACCGCTGAAATTAGACATTGCCCACATGATAAAGCCAACCGTCATGGCAACAGTCTTGCCGGAACGGATGGAGCCGTCACAGATGATGCCCTCATAATCCTCAAAGCCGGGTCTATTCCACCAGGTCATTGCCAGGTTTTGCCGGGTGCTCAATTTCTGATATTGCACTGGTGTCCAACTCCTCTCTGGTGCTTTGGTCGATAACATCAAAGATGTTGTTTTCCTGTTCGGCAGCGACACCGTTGTTGCTGTCAAACACGCCCAGATGCTTGCCTAAAAGCTCTAAGGCACGCACCTTGTCATAGGTCTTGATTTCTGTGCCATTCGCACCCTCCTTGATGGAGGCAATGGCTTTGCGTTTGTCCTGCGGTATATCCTCCGTGGGGATGATGCGGACAAGTCCCGTTTTCGTGACCTGGGCAAAATCAGCACCGTTTGCAAAAGCAACAGCGGCAAGTTCCTCAATCACTTTTTCCTGTGTGATTTCCAGCTTGTTCCGCAGTGTCGCACGCCGTTTTTCAATTTCGGCCTGAACATCAACTTTTGACAAGTTTTGTGACCCAATGCGGTTTGCTGTTTTGGGACTATATCCGGCACGGATAGCAGCCTGTGTGGCGTTAAGGTCCACCAGGTACTCCGCAACAAAACGCTTTTGCTTTTCAGTTAGTTTCGCCACACTCACCACCCCTATGTCAAAATAAAAAGCCGCCCGTGTGTGTTACGGGACAGCTTTTGAAATAATCAAAATTAGAGAACGGCGGCAAAGGTCTGGTTTCACATTCTCCATCACTTTGCCACCGTTCCAACCAAGGAGGCGTTGCTCTTATCTGAGGCATACACCCACGGTAATAGTATAGCACAGTTGCACCGAACAAAGCGAACAACTTATTGCTCTGTGTCATCATTCGTTGCTTTGATGTATCTGTTGCACATCATCCGCACGCCGTCTGCGGTGTTACTTCCGCCGATGCAGGCGGCAACCTGTTCCCACGGCAAGCCATTTATAAACCGATAGGTGAACGCCAACCGGAGGTAGCTGTCCTCAATATCGGATATGTACCTCTCCAGACGGCTCCGCTCATATAGGCATTGCTGGTGCTTTGCCTCAATGATGCCTCTAAGGTCAACAATCTCCGCAGCGTAGCGCCCAACCTTATCCGACACACCGGGCGCGTGCGGCATACCCGTGAGGTTAGGTGTGCAGGACACCGCCTGTGCCTCCAGCTCCTGCAAGCGGCGCTTGTCCATCTCAATCTCACGGTTGAGATAATAAAGCTGTGACAGTTCTTTCAAGGTCATAATTCGCCACCTGCCTCTCCGCGCCATATCGGCTTGCAATTCTTTTCTCCAAAGGTGCACTTGGTGCTGCATATCTTGCAGGGGTCACCTCCCGCCATAACAAAATGCAGGTCGGCAACAGCCTTGTCAAGCTGCCTTTGCAGTGCGGCGGACGGCTCTGCCGGTGGGATGGCTGATACCGCATCAAGGCGCTCCTCAAGTTCTGCAATCCTCTGTGCATCCGCCTCTTTTTGTATCGTCATCAACGCACATTCACGGATGACGGTATCAACAAAAACGGTGTCCGTTTTCAATCGTTCCTGTTCGGTCATGCTGTTTCCTCCTTAACCTTTCGTATTCTCGCTTTAAGGGCGCGCATGACAGCCTCATGGGTGTCTGCTCTGTCCTGTATCGTTGCCATAACATCCTCATCCTCACAGCCTTGCACAATGAGGTAGTGAATAAAAACCTTTTCATACGGAGAGCCCTGGCGGTACAATCGGCAGTTGCCCTGGTCGTTCAGTTCAAAGGACCAGTTGAGCCCGTACCACACAACATGCCGGCCGCCTTGCTGGAGGTTTAGGCCATAGGCGCAGCTTGCCGGATGCACAAGCAGCACATCAACCTCTCCGGCGTTCCACGCCTCCTCATCCTCCACACCCTTGTAGACACGCACACGGAGGTCTTTGCGGTGCTTTTGCAGGCACTCAAGGATGCGGTCACGGTCATGCTGGTAGCCGTAGAATGTGAGGCAGTGCTCTCCGTTAAGCTGTTCAAGCAGTTCCAGGAACGCCTCCAGCTTGCAATCATGCACCGGCACCACATGCCCCTCATTGCTATACACGGCACCGTTGCAGAATTGCAGCAGCTTTCCAACCAAAACACCTGCGGTGCCGGCCGTGATAACATCCTCATCCACCTCAAGCAAAAGGTCACGCTCAAATTGGTCATATGCCTTTTTAGCTTTGGCATCCAGCATCACGGGGATTTCATGCTGGATAAAGTCCGGCAGTTGCAGGTAGTCCTCCGCTTTCATGGAGATGCAAATATCAGATATAGCGGTCAAAACGGCGCTTTCCGCACCGTCTTTTGCCTTATAGCTGAAAATCTGCGTGCGGCTCCGCTGGTCGGGGTCAAAATAATGCTCACGGTATGCGCCGAGGGTTTCGCCAAGTCGTGCCCCACCGTCCAGCAAATAAACCTGTGCCCAAAGGTCAATCAAACCTTTGGAGGACGGTGTGCCGGTCAGCAGCACCATCTTTTTGATAAACCGCCGCACTCGTTTCATAGCCTTAAAGCGTTTACTCTGGCTGTTCTTAAAGCTGGTGCTCTCATCAAGCACCACCATGTCAAAAGGCCAATCCTGCTTGTAGTAGTCCACAAGCCACTCCACATTTTCCCGGTTGATAACATACACATCCGCAGGCGTGTTGAGTGCCTTGATGCGTTTTGCGGATGAGCCAAGCACCGTGGCGGTGCGGATATGCTTTAGATGGTCCCACTTAGCCGCCTCCTTGCTCCAGGTTGCCTCAGCCACTTTTTTAGGGGCCACCACAAGCACCTTTTGCACCTGCCAGCGGAAATACTTGAGAATGTTGATAGCAGAGAGGGTGATGACGGTTTTGCCAAGACCGGGACGGAGGAACAAACCAACCGCAGGGTCATCAACCACACGCTGGATGCAGTAGCTTTGATAATTGTGCGGTGTAAATTGCATCAGTCAAAAACCTCCCTCAAAAATTCTTTCACGGCATCCATCCCAAAAAGTACACGGACATCCGCACCCCGTTTCTCCAGTTCGCTCCTTTGCCATTTCTGAATTTTGGCAAGCCTGCCAACCTCCGTTTTCAGTTCCACATAGATTGTCCTGCCATCGGGGGTTATGACAATCCTATCTGGCACGCCGGGGTTTCCCGGAGAAACAAATTTCAAACACAAACCATTGTTTTCTTTCACCTTGCGGACAAGGTAATTTTCAATATAACTTTCTTTCAAAAAAGCACCTCCTTTTTAGGGGTGGAACATCTGGAACATCGCGCGCGTATATACACGCACACAGGCGGTTTAGGGCGTTTATATTTTCTCTAAATCTTCTAATTTCTCTATTTTTATATAATATAGAAAATAAATGTTCCAATGTTCCGGTAAGCAAAAAAGCCTTTATTTTCAAGGGTTTAAGCCGGAACATTGCCCGGAACATTGCCCGGAACATTGCCGGAACATGTTCCGGCTGATTTTTTGAATGTTCCGGCAATGTTCCAGTCAATGTTCCACCCTTTTTTTGGTAAATCCGCGCTGCTTTCCGCAATAGCCAAACTGCAAAGAATTGGGTGTTTTTTCCCAATCGGAACACGCCTCAATGATGCCGTTGATTTCCGCAGTATCACTATAACGGATTTCCCTCTGCTTGCCGTCAAGGGCCTCACACCATACCTCCAGGGCACATACACGGTCACGGTCAACCAGATTGATGCTGCCCTGCACGGCACCGCCCCAAAACATTCTGCGGCGGTCAAGAGGCCACTTTGCCCAATCCTCCGGCACCTGCTTACTGAGGAAATCCAGCACGATGCCCTCACGGGCGCTGACTTCCCGGTGTTCCTCCTGCTTTTCCTTAGCGGCAGCCTCAAGGTCACCTTTGAGGAAAAGGCTCTCACCGCTTTGCCAACGGACAACAGCCTCCGCCCAGAGTTGGTCAATCTCACCGGGCAAGTCAAACCACACGCTCTTTGTCACGGGTGCCACGCCGACATCCACGGGCCAGAAACGGCGGTTGCCGGTACGGTCCTGCAAAAAGTCCGTGGTGTTGCTGGTGCCAAAGAAAACGCAGCAGCGGGGCAGTTCCTTGACATGGCGGCCATAAGCCGCACGGAAACGGTCAGTGCGCAATGAAAGAAACTGTTTGATGCGTGCAACATCCGTGCGCCGGAAAGCATCAAGCTCTGCAATTTCCACAAGCCAGACACCCTGCAAGAGTTCAGATGCCTCTTTGCCCTCAAAGGTGCGGATGCTGTCATTAAACCAGCCACGGCTCATTTTATCCAAAAGGGTGCTTTTGCCGATGCCCTGCGGACCTGCAAGGATGAGCATATTATCGTATTTGGCACCGGGCACCATCGCACGGGTCACAGCGGCGGTGAACGCCTTGCGGGTCACGGCTCTTGTGTATGGGGTGTCCTGGGCGCCAAGGTAATCAATGAAAAGGGTATCAAGACGGGGCATACCGTCCCATTTAAGGGCACGGAGGTAGTCTTGTATCTCATTGAAAGCGTGGGCGGTGGAATGGAGGGAGAGGGCACCGTCAATCTTGCCGTTGCCGGTGATGTGGTGGTATCTCTCCATATACCAGTAAAGTCCCTGGTTGTCGTTATCGTCCCACAGGCGGCGCTCCGTGCGGTCATCCCACGGCAGGGCGCCAAGCACCTCACCACGGCCGGCAAACTGGTTTAGGGCAAACTTGCCTTTGAGCAGCGGGTCATTTTCAAGGATTATCCACACATTATCAATGGTTGCTTTTGGCAAGCCTGTTTGGGTATTCACCGCCAGCTTGCTCATCCAGTTTGCGGGCTCTGCATCATTGGAGGCGGTCACGCCCTCAAAGTCTTGCAAAGCCTCCTGGTAGCGTTCTTGGCTCATCAGTGCGGCAACATCCTTGTCCTGCACCGCAAGCTCACACATGGCACGGTAGGATGGCAGACGGTTGGCAGGCGTGCCGGTCTGTGCATCATCGTCCTTGTCCCCAAAGCGGTGGAGGCGTACAAGGTCAAAGGCGTTGACCAGTCTGCCGCCGCAAGGGTCGGTTGCATGGTGACTGTATAAAAACTTGCCGCTGTCATATACCACTGCGCCACCGGTGGTGGAGCCGCCCAGATAGGTATAACGCCCCGGCATACTCTCCACCGGCTCATACATGCCGGGGATGAGTTCATCCATAGCACGGTAAATGTCATAGGTGCGGCAGAACGCGCCCACAACGCCGGTCTTGCCCTCCGGGTCACCCTGTTTGACTGCCAGCTTGGGCAGGGAGAGGGCGCCGGGGACTTGCGGCCAGGTGGTGCAGTCGCGCCAGTCCTCATACTGTGCCAAAAGTCCGTTGGCAGAGAGGAGCGGCTTGTCCTGCCATAAATAGATATACTGGCTGTCAGCGCAACAGGAGGGCCAATACATAAGGCGCGACACCTCAAAGGTGGTAGGGTCACAAAGTTCCAAGCCTATGTACTCGGCCATTTTGCGTGCCAGCGGCTCATATTCATCCGCAGACACCGTGCGGTCAAGTGGGATGAGAACACGCAGGCGTGGTGCCGCAGGGCTGTGTTTACGGGTACTGTAGATGCAATAGCCGCATCCCAAAGCCTCCACGCGCCGCAGCACATCATCGGTGCCCCCAGAGGGGATATTGTCAAGGTCCAGAGTTATGACATCACGCCCGGTCACATTGCCTGCCTTGCGGCGCGGGCCGGACAGCGTGCCTGCCATAAAGCCGCCCACATCCTTGAGGTCATCCTGCTGTGCCTTTTTCATGTTCAAGTATTCTGCCAACGGCTCTGTGCCCCTGGCAGGTGTCTGGAGCCTTGCCCACAACTCTGATATGAGCATAGTCTGAGGCAGCCAGGACATTGCACGCCGGTTGCTACCGGCTGATATTGTTATTTTGCGGTCATATTGCATCTTGGCTCACCTCTCTATCTACATAAAACCTCCAACCGTTCCGATAGGCGGAGGAGTTTTTCAGCTTTTATGGTGTCAACTTCTGAACGGTTGCCGTAAATGATACGGAGCTGCTCAAGCATGATTTCCACATCAGCCATTTCCTCTGAAATATTGGTTGTGTTCTTAAAGCCTCTCATGTTCTTGGAGAGCTCTTTTGTAAGTTCAGCCATTTCCTCCATGCAGAGGACAAGCTGGTGCTCCTTGCCACATTTCTTGACGGCGGCGGTATAGATGTCACGGGTTTTCATAGCTGCACCTCACCGTCACGGACAACCACGGCACGGTCATCCCAATACTCGGATGCTCCAACCTTTCTGGGGCGGGTGCCAAAGGCAGCAATCCAGGAGGGGAGGCTTTCATTGACCGCATCAAAGTGTAGTCCCCATTGGGCACAGGCATCCAACGCCTGTTGGAGCAGTTCACCCTCCCGGCAGGTCCATAAAATCAGACCGGCGCCGGCGGCTTGCTCCGCAATGGCTTTGTCGATAACGCTCCGGTTGGGTGCTCCGATGTTCGGAAAAGCATTTGTGCAAATGCACCCGTCAAAATCAATGGCTATGGCTTTCATCTAAAGCACCTCCCTGTCTTTTTGTCTTTGAGCTCAATGCGTGCAAGCAGTTCAAAACCGCTTTCAGCAATGATAAATTTAAGCACTTTTATGAGAAAATTGACCTTGCCCTCCAGCGCGGCATCCTCCTGCATAATGGGTTTCAAAGCGTGGTATGCGGTAGGGTCGGGGCATCCGCTTTGATTGAGAAACGGGTTTCTGTTTTCAGCCATCACGGGGCCTCCTTTCCTACAATTTCGCCTGCACAGGCGGCGTAGCCTGCAAGGTCAATAAAGCTGTCCATTTTGTCACCATTGTGGATGCGTGCCACTTTCAGCAATGCCAGCATCATGGCAACATCTTTGGCGGTGAACAGGGTGCCCATGTAGACCGTCCAAAGCTGCCCAATGAGGCCAAAGCTGTCCTCCGGCGTTCCATAGTCCTGCTCACGCTCACCGCAGACACAAGCCTTTGCAGCATCCAATATCTCTGCTCTTTTCATATGACACCTCCAAAATCAAATGCGGCAGACGGGTGCTGACAAGCGGGGCAAAGGTCAATCCATTCCCCATGCGCGTCTTTGCGTGAACGCCAACCAGCGGCTTTTTTGGCATCCACCGCATCATAGAAGTCCTCAAACGGTCCGATGTCATCACCGCAGATGTCACACACGGCAATGTAGATGTCATAGTCCTTTTCAATGCTCATTGTTTTCTCCCTCCTCCGGAAAATGGTATTTTGTCACGGCAATGGGAAAGTCCTCAATTTCGCTTGCCCAGAGGCAAGAGCCTTTTCCGTTGAGCCACTCCCATATCAGCGGAAAGCCTCCAATGCCGTCAAAGAGGCTTGCCATTGTGGGATGTCCGCAGCCTACACAAAGGCTCAGACGGGTCAAGACATACGCCCAGGGTGGGAGGGCAATGCTATTGCCAAGCGCCTTGTAGCGCGCGGTGTCTGCACTCTCAGCGTGGCTCTTGCCGTTTTCTCCTACCCATGCGCCTATATCTGTCCAACCGTCCGGAAATCCTTGCAGGCGTTCACATTCCAAAGGGGTAAGACGGCGGACGGTCAGCCGTTCGGTGTCAATCACGCTGTTAAAGTTCTGCTTATCCGGCATCCGTTGTCCCCCCCGCATTTCGTGCGGTGAGAGTGTCGATGACCTGCCCACCGTTCCAGTATTGGTACATATCAAGTTTTCACTTCCTCCGCCATAATCACCGCCGGAGGCTTTCAGAGTTCCGCAGCCTCGGCGGTAGTTTCCATATTGATAGTTTTCATACATAATCATTCTCTGTGCCTCCATCCTTGTAGCACACTATGTGTGACTGCTTATAGTCCCTTGCCATAAGAGTAGGGCATACATCGCAGCCGATTGACATAAAAGAGCCGCAAGTGGCGGCGTAAACATCAGCTACTTGTTTTCTAATATCAGAGGAACATTCCCCCCCCGGTGCCCATTTGACCGCTTAGGGTCTGCACAACGCCGTCCTCATTGATTTTCACACGGCTGTCCTGCGGGTGGTTTTCAACAGCAAGCTGCACAATGGCAATCCCACCTTGATTTTTTGCGGGGTCGGGGGCGGGTGACATCTAATGTTTTAGAAACGCCAACCTCACGGCATCCGCTGTGCGGATTTGTGCTTTTCATGCTGTTTGAGGCAAGGCTGTCAAAGCTAAAAGCCTTGGCGTGGTTTTCAATGACCACCGCACGCCCTGCACCTGTTGCACCAAGCGTGTGGCACGGGCCACCAACCTGTGGATTGCTTGCGTTGGTCTTACTGGTGACGGTTTCACCGTTGTAGACGATTGCAAGCCGTCCTCTAATATCTGCATCATGCTTTGGCATACCGGCTCCGGCACGCAAGGTGCTTGCCACATCGTCCAACGGCTCACTGTATACGGCGGGGCGGTCAATAGTGTTGAGGGTGTAGCTTACTCCCTCTGTCCATCCTTTGCCGTTGCATCCTGCGGTGTCGGCTCTGTCGATGCAGTTTCCTTGGATGCAGAATGTAGACCCGCCTGGTTGAGCAATGCCGCCTTGAGCAGCGGCGGCAGCTCTTTGCCACGGTGCTCCGCTCTGCGGACAATACCCAGGCACGCCTTGGCGCTCAAAGAGTATTTCGGGTGCGGTGAGGCCTCCAAAATCTGCGACAAGTGCGATGCGTTTTCTGCGCTGGGGCACTCCCCAAAACTGAGCATCGAAAACGCGCCAAGCAACGCTCCATTTTCCTCCCACATCGGTGAGGCATCCGGCTGTTGGCCATCCGTTCTTAGGGACAGAAACAGCGGGGACTTGCGGCTCTGCGATTTTGATTGTTTCCTGGAGGACTGCCCCAAAGTCCTCTCCTTTGTTGGAGCTGAAAGCTCCGGGGACATTTTCCCAGACCATCCAACGGGGGCGGATGTCTGTACCTGTTCTACCTCTTGCGGCATCTGCACACCTCATTTCTTTTATAATTCTGATTTGCTCCATAAAGAGCCCGGACCGTTCACCGGCAAGACCGGCACGCCTGCCGGCCACAGATAAGTCCTGGCAAGGACTGCCGCCGATGATGACATTGACGGGCTCCACCATAGAGCCGTTGATTTGCGTTATATCTCCCAAGTGTTTCAATGGTGAGCCTCCTATCTTTTCTTAATTTCCTCAAACACCATCTTTTCCGGCAGCATTTTGTGGCACACATACACGCTGCTAAAGGGCGGATTGAGTGATGGTTTGGGGTCTTGGTAGCTTTGGAAATACGCCACTCGTCTGTTGAAATACATGATTTCAAACTCGTTTTCTCTGAACATTTCAAAACGCTCTTGGCTCTCAAACAGTCCTACAACGCCAACCAGCATTGCAAAGGGTTTTCCTATGTCAAAGAGCCGTTGCAGCACTTGCCCCTTTACGGAGTACGGAGGGTTGCTTATGATATAGTCACAAGCAGGCGGGACACATTGGAAAAAGTCCCCCCCGTGGCTATGTGAGAGTGAATGACTGACACGCCGCAGGCGGCATATTGGGAGAGCAGTTTGACAAAGTTGCTTTCCTCTGTGTCAAAGGGGCACCAGATGGTGCAGGGCATTTTGATGTACTTGAGTATTGGCTTTATTGCATATTCCGGTGTGTAAAACTCATCATTTTGGGAGGATGCCACTTTGTCCATTTTCATGTTGCGTGTACCTCCTCGGTGGTAAGTAAAATAATTTTTCAGTAACGGTAAATTGGTTGCCCTTGTTCCGGTCTAAAGTTCGGGTAAAGGGTTTTTCCCATATACATTGGATGTCCGGCGGTGCCTCTTGTTCACTGACAAAAACCGTGTGCCCTAAATCGGCAAGTAGCCGCATTGCTATCCAAAACTCTGTGGTGTCAAACTTGTCCCCGGTGTAGCCCGTGGTGTTGTTGTAGGGCGGGTCAGCGTATATCACAGAATTGGGTGGGATGCACAAGCGGCGGTAATCACCACACACAAATTGGGCATCTTGCAGCGTTGCCATATCTTTCAGTAGGGAGCGCTTGCTCTGTTCGGCGTAATTGGTGCCGGTTTTATTCCTTGCGTATCCGCCAAACCATTTGCCTCCAAAGCTGCACCCAAAGCCTACAAAACCGGCAAGAACGGGGTCTGCATCCTTGTTTTCCCGTATGTATCGGTACTGCTCCAGAGTGATGTGCTCCGGCAGGTTATAGCCTTGTTGAACGCCTTGGAGCATTGCAATGAGGTATTCGTGCCGGTCATTGAGGAGTTTGCGGGAAAAACCTTGCACCTTGCTTTCCACGGCACAACTGCCGCAAAATAAGCTGACAAAGCAATCCCCCCCCCGCAACCTGCATGATTATCTGAGCAATGGGTTTGGCAATTCTTGATTTTCCGCCTTGGTATCTCATTGATAATCTCTGCGATTGACCGGGCAATCCGGCTTTTGCCGCCCATGTATTGCAAGGTCAATCAGTCCTTTCTAAAGAATTGCCCCACCCAACCGTCTGCGTTTAGCGGCAGTCCGGGCGCCCAAGGGATAGGCTGGCGCATAATGGAGCACACATACTCAAGCATGGTGTCCTCATCCGCCCACGGGGTCACATCAATAATGACCTCATCGTGCACATGGAACACAACGGGCAGGTGCGCCGCCTCAAGCCGTTCTATGGTGTCGGCAAGGCAGTCACGGGCGATGGCCTGCACGCAGTTCTCCACCAGCTTGCCGCCGTAGGTTTCAATGCGTTTCCACCGTTTGGTTTTCTGGTCCATGCCCATGTAGGAGATGGACGGGTTGCCCCATTGGTTTTCACCAATGCCGGGGCTTACATAGTAGAGTTTGCGCCCAGACGGCAGTGTGATGGTCATGCAGTCGGTGCCCTGGTTATAATCAAATTCACGGGTGATAATTAAGCCGTTGATGCCTATGGAGCCGCCCTGTGTGATAACCTGGACGGCGGCGTTGTCCATTGCATACCAGAGGTCACGGATGCGCTTGTTTGCCTCACGCCAGCGGCTCACGATGTCGGGCAAGTCCTCCTCCGGGATGCCCATATCCAAAGCACCCATATTGATGAGCGCCCCTGTGCTGCCTTGGTAGCCAAGCGCCAACTCTGCAACCTTGCCTTTCTGCCGGAGAGCATACTCCGGGTTGCCTTTCTTGATGAGGTCAATGGGCACGCCAAACATCTGGGATGCGGATGCCTCATAAATTTTGCCATGGGTGCGGAACACCTCAAGCCGCCATTGTTCACCCGCAAGCCAGGAGATGACACGGGCCTCAATAGCGGAAAAGTCCGCATCAATCAGCACATGCCCCTCTGGCGCAACAAAAGCTGTGCGGATGAGCTGGCTGAGGCTGTCCGGCACGGAGCCGTAGATGCACCGCAAGCCGTCAAGGTTATGCTTTCGCACAAGGTCACGGGCAAGGGGCAGCGGCTCTAAATAAGTGCGGGGCAGGTTTTGCACCTGCACCAGTCTGCCTGCCCATCTACCGGTGCGGTTGGCTCCGTAAAATTGGAGCAGTCCACGGACACGGCCATCCGGGCAGACAGCAGCCTCAATGGCATCATATTTTTTGGTGCTGGTCTTGCCTAATTCCTGGCGTATCTCCAGCATCCTTTGCACCTGCGGACTGTTGCCGTCTTTATTCAAGAGGCGTGAAACGGTATCTTTGCGGAGGTCAGTGAGTTCCTCGCCCATTTCCTCCTGCAACCACTGTGTAAGCTGTCCAACGCTGTTGGGGTTGTCCAATTTGGAGAGGTCGGTTGCCTCCTGCATCAAGTTCTTGCGGACGGTACTGCCAAGATAAAGAGCGCCGCTGACAAAATCCATATCCACCGCAACGCCACGGGCGTTGATGATGAGGTCGGTTTCCCACTGTTTCTGCACAAAGTCCGGCACGGGAAAAGCGGAAAGCCTCCGCTCAATTTCCATTTCCGTCACAACATCCTGGCGGCAGTATTCTTTGAACAACTGCCACTTTGCCGGGTCATGCTGTGGATAGTTGCGGGTACGCCCACCGTTGGCTTTAGTAGGGGCGCATGGTACGCAGAAATAGCGGATGAGTGCCTTGCCGGTATTCAGCTTGCGCTTATCCTCCTCAAGTCCTAACGCCCGTCCCGTGGCATCCAAGCCCGCCGTATAGCCGCAGTAGAGGCCGTGGAACATGGTGCAGCGCCACTGCTCCGGCGGCAGATAACCAACAAACTTTGAGAGGCACCCCCATTCAAAGGGGGCGTTGTATGCGTGCTTGATGTACTCCGGGCTGGTGAGAGAATTGACAAGCCACGGGGGTAGTTGTTCCCCCGTGGCCAAGTCAACGATTTCGACAGGGGCACCATCCAGGCTATAAGCAAACAGCAGGATTTCAAAGTCGGGACTGGAGATATACTTTTGAGCGCCGGCTTTGGCAATCGGTACGCTGGAATAAGTTTCAAGGTCTATACTGAGATGGTGCATGATGTCCTCCTTTCTTAGTTGCGGAAAGCCTCATCCATGGTGTAGAGCTGCATGATGTTCTCCGTGTTCACGCCACGGGCATCCAGCTCCGCCAGCATGGTGTTAAAAAGCGTGGTGCCCTTGACATACTCCACCAGTTCCTCAGCGGAGAGACTGGTGATGTTGTGGACGGACACCTTGCGGATGTCCTCACGGCGGTTGGAGGTCCAAGCCTGGGGCTCCGCAAAAGTGGCGCTTTCAATGTCGGCCACAAGCATGGTCTGCACACGGGCAGGTTTTTGCAAAAGCATCTTGACCGTATTGAGCAGGTGTCTGGTTTCCATTTCTTTGACTTTGAAAGTCACGCCAAGGGCTCCAATCCAAAGCCGGCCATCAAATCTGGTGTTCATCGGTTACTCCTCCTTTTACATGGGCTGTCCTGTGATGGGGTTGATGCCGTTTCCGTTGTTCCAAGGTGCGGTGTTCATAGGCGGCTGAGGAGCAGCCGCAGGCGCAACACCGTAGGCAACGGGCGTGGGCGCTCCATAAGCGGGAGCAGCCGCAGGGGATGCGCCGATGCCTGCAAAGTCGGATGCGGCGGAGGACTGCCCACTCAGCGGCTCACCGTCACGGGTCTTGAGAACATTGCCAAGACCGCAGCCAACGCCCTTGTTGCCGCTGTTGGAGTAACCAAAGAAACGGACTGTGACACGGGCATACATGCCGCTGTAAATGTCAGCGGGGGAAAGCTCACAGTTGATGTTGTCGATGCCAACAACCTGCGGCTTGTTCTTGGTGGAGGCGGTAATCACCCAATGCCCCTTGCACTCATCGCCAAAGGGCACGCCGGACTTTCTCACGCCGTCACCGTCCCACACGGGGGTAGCAAGCTGAGGAGGGCGTGCGCCGTTCCACACCTTGGTCAATGCCTCGTTTGCGGCGGCGTTGATAGCGGCATCAATGTCCGCTTTGGTTGCCACATCGGTCTTGGGGATGAGCAGGGTCACGGAGTATTTTGGCTCACCGCCCTGCTGGGCGGCTCTGGGGGTGGTCAAGTTGGCATAGGAGAGGCGTACCTCACCGGTTAAAACTTTCATAGGGTCATTCTGATACATAGTCACTAATCTCCTTTTCACTTAAAATTCATTTTTTGTTTTGTATCATTCCAATAGCCGTAAATCCGCACCCAATGTTGGTGGATGCCTTTGGCGCTCTTTACGGCTTTATGGAGCCTGTTGTTTTGGGCCATGATGGCACGGCCCTTTTTGCTCTGCTTGTTCGGCACAAGCCGCCAACCGTTTTGAAAATCAACGGATGTCTGCCTCCACGCCTCTTTGCTTTCCTCAACGATGTGTGGGAGAAAAGCCTCCACAGCATCAATGGCTGTCTGGTTGTTCCACGGTTCTGAAAGCATCAGCTTGAACAGCTTGCGGATATTCGGAGCAGGTAGCCCCGTGAGCTTGTCCAGATAAAGCTCAAAACGGGCGGTGTCATACTGAAAGCGGATGGTTGCGTGGGTCATCGCTTGCCTCCCATCTTTCTATCCAAGTGGAAAAGTTCTTTTGTCATATAGTAGGAAAGCAAGCAGGCAATCCAACCGTCAACTTTGCTGCTGTGGACGGCGCCCTCAAACACATACTCAGCGCCTACCCAACAAAGGGTGAGAATGGTGAGTATAAAAGCATACATAAGGGCAAAAAGAGCAAGTTTCGGTAGTAGAGGTTTCATTGTTCGCTCACCACCCCGGCAAAGTCGGAGGCGGCAGGTGAGTAGGTTTCCCTCTTGTCTGTCGCAAGCGCAAGGGTAGGTTTGCCCAAAGGTTTGACCACAAAGCTGCCGATTTTCTCAGCAAATTCCGCTTTGCCCATCAGTTTCTCCAGTTCGGAGAGGGTTTTAGGCTTGCGGTCATAGACAAGCGCCTCATCATATCCGGCGGCAATGACAGCCTTGATGGCGGCATCCTGGTCCGTAAAGGTGCGGTTGCTCCGTCCTGCTACAAGTTTCCATCCGTCAATCGGCTTGCCGTCAAGCAGGGTCTTGAGGGCGTATTCCTCAAGGTCCTTGTACCACTGGACAAGCTGCTGCCCACGGATAAGCAGGTCACCAATTTCCGCATCAGAGAGGAGCGGGTGGACTTCATTGCCGTGCGGTCCGATGTGAGAAAACTCCTGCGGCACCAGACTGTCAGCCGGAACGCTGGAGGCAGGCACACAGCCCTTGAAATCCTCCAAAGCGGTGTTGACATTGGCGCGGGCACGGCACTGTGCCTTGCCACGGCAAAAGCGGCAGTGCTCACCGGGAACAAAATCACCAAGACCGGAGAAAGCCTTTTGTGCAATCGGCTTGATGCTATCGCCCCATGCTTTCAGTTCCTCCACGGTGATGATGTCGGTGGTGTAGCTGTCAAGGCGCGGCTGGTCAATGCTCATGCGTACCTTTTTGATGGTGTCACCAAAGATAGGGGCGTAACGCTTGAGAGCACCAAGGGCATAAAGCCGCATTTGCGGATTGCCAACGGCGGACACGGGCACGCCTTTCCCATGCTTGTAGTCCGTGATGCTGAGGGTGTCCCCGCCAATCATCACGCAGTCACAGGTGCCAAAGCCCTCCGGCACATACTCACCAAAATCAACCTTGACCTCCGCCGCCACAGTGGGGGCGCTGTCATAGCTCATGGCTTGCTCTGTCAGATGCTCCAGGTAGAGGTCAGTGGTCTTGTCCATCTCCTGGCTGTAAAGCTCATCCTTTTTGAGCTTGTTGAGGCGGGTGGTGTAGGTGCGGGATGTCATCACGGTAAACTTTTTGAGCACCTTGAGTTCTGCAATGGCGTGAGCCAAGCGCCCCTCCTCCGCATATTCGCTTGTGCTTTCCGGCAGACCCTCCTCAAAACGGGGAGCCGCTGTGCAGTTAAGCCATCGTGCTGCCGATGATGCGGACAGCAATGCGTGTTTTTCTGGAGGCATCAGAGCACCTCCTTAAATCTGGGCGCCAAGGGCACGCAGTTCCGTGGCAAAGGCGCCGTACTGGTCGGGGGTGAGCTGGGTGACAGCCTGCACGCCGTACTTGGTGAGCAGGGCAAGCAACTGCTCCATCTTGCCTGCATCCACAAGGTTTGCACCTGCTTTTGCAATCTGGTCAAGGGTGTAGGTCGGAGCGGTTACCGGCACAGCGGGTGCGGGAGCCGCAGCGGTGGGCATAGGTGTCACAGGCGGTGCGGCAGGCGTGGGCGCGGGTGCAGGGGCGGCAACGGGTGCAGGAGTGGGGGCCGTCTGAACAGGTGCGGGAGCAACGGGAGCGTTGCTGGCCGGCATGTTAAAGTTGAGCGTGCCCTCATTCGGCACGGTGATATTGAGTGCGGTTTTGTCGATGGCTGCGGCAAGTTTTTCAACTGCGGCAACCAATTCCGGCACATCAATCTTGATTTTCATTTCCATCATCGTTATAATCCTCCTTAGTGGTAGTTGTTGTTTCACAATCGCAGCGCTCACCGGGGTCAAGGTTTGCGCCGCATTTTGGGCATGTCCAGTAGTAAGGCATCTTTATCCCTCCAATACGCTTGTCCAGTGTTCAAAAGCTGCCATCACTTTGCGGGAGTAGTCGGTTTGGAATGTTCCAGCATCCCAAAGTTTCTGTGCTCCCGTGGGGCCGGAGTTGTATGCCATCAAAGCCAACTCCGGCTTTCCGTATTTATTCAAGTGCTGAGAAATAATGTAGATACCCGCCTCAATGTTTCCATCATAGGTCATAACATCAAAACCTATTTCAGAGAGCCATTCATGGTTGATGGAGTTAATCTGCATGAGGCCATAGTCACCGGTGCCGCTGACGGCATCCGGGTCAAAGTGGGTTTCCACCTCTGCAATGGCGAGTGCCAGGGCATACGGCACGCCATACTCCTCACAGCAGTCCTGCATGGTTTCTTGGAGGTCATAGCTTAGGAGCCGTCCCTCACTTACGATGTCATCACGGGTGCGGCTGACAGGCGGCGCAGCGGTCACGGGCGTAGGCTCCGCAACCGTCGTGACTGTTGGCATCGGTGTTTCTGCCGCAACGGTTGGGATGGTTGGCTTGTCCTCCTTGCAGGTGCATAGCCAGACGAACACAACGCAGCACACAATGGTGATGAGGGCAACACGGCGCTGCCGTCTGATTTTACGGGCACGGCGGCATCTGCGTGAATAACGCCGGGCCTCTATCTCATGTGTGGTCATGTCAGCCACCTCTTACTTGTCGGCTCTGCTGAAAAGTTCCTCAACCAGCTCTCTTGTGGTGTAGGATGCAAGGGCATTTTCCGGCTCCACAACATAATTAGAGGGGAGGAGGAAAGCGGGACGGGACCCGTAGGTATTGTTGCAGCGGTAGTTGTTGACATAGCCATAGGTGCTCAAGCCCATGACCCAGGTTTCATCTCCATCCACGCAGGGGGTGCTCCAAGGGGTAACAGACCATTCCCATTTTTCCGGCTTGGGGATGATGTCATGGTACTTGCGGTACTCATCAAATGTAAGTGGCGCAATGCAGCAGGTGTCAATGCCATACTGCTTGCTACCGTTGACTGCGGTGAGGTCAATGGCGCGTTTCAAAATCTCACCATGGTTGCCCTGGGTGAGCGTGTCCATGTAGGCACCGTTGAGGTGTTCACGCAGGTCACTCTTGGCAAAATCGTTGTCAGAGCCAAAAGTGTGCTCAATCTGCTCAAGCACCATGAGCAGGGTGCCGTCCTTGCGGTGCTCCAGCACGATGCAGGGCTCACCGTGGTACTTTACGGTTGCACCTGCTTGAAAATCGGATAACATTTTCACGGTTTAGTCCTCCTCTCTTTCCTCGTTGGCATCCTCAATGTCAATGAGATTTTCTGCCTGCACAATGATTTCACTCACAATTTGCCTAATAGGCAGTGCAGTCTTGGCGCGCAGGCGGCGGATGACTTTTTCCGCCTCCGGGGTCAATCTGACAGTACCGATGCACTCGTCAGAAGTACGGTTGCTTTTCAGCACAATAGGATTTGCATTTGCTTTCATAGGGTTGTCCTCCTTTGGTTGTATCAATGTGGGCGGTTATGCCTCGGCAGCTTTGCGGCCCCTCCGTTCAATAGATTTTTGGACAGTGAGCTGTGCCAATTCCGCATCATAGCGGCGGCGCATATCGGGGAGCCGTGTGCCGTCATATCCACGCTTGAGCTCTGTGTAAATTGCAGACACGGACAAGTCAAAGTCCTGTGCAATCTCTTTGACAGAGGCACCGCTTTCCCAAAGGCTCTGAATTTTCTGGCGCTCTGAAATAGAACGGTAGGCGTAGGTTGCCATTTGTTTCACCTCCTCACGGCATAAAAAAATTAGACTGCAAGGGTCTTGGATGACCCTGCAATCTAATAATAATGGTTACCGTCCCAGATTTTTTCCAAAAAAAAACTTGACAAACCGCCTGTTAATCCTGTATGCTATGTAGTTGAAAAGAACATCTTTAAATCGGTACAGAGAGACCGGCAAGATTGATATTATGGCTCCGCGGATTTTTTGCGGGGGTTTTCGGTATGGTCTTGCGAATGCAGGGCTGTTTTTTATTATGCAGGAAATATCGCTGTGTGATATTTTCGAAATAACGACAAAAGCACCTTTCGGAGCGCCTGCCATGCATGGCAGGCAGGTGTGCAAAGGAGTCTATGATTCCGTCTTGCACACGTTTGGCCTTGAAAGCACCACCGCGCAAAACATAAGCTGACAAACGGAGATGTTCCTTCCAAAAACATACAGATTCAGGAGGACAATCATGAAAACACAACACGAAGCAATTTACGACGCGCGTGAGCTGGGAACCGGCAAAACGCTGATTCTTGGCCTGCAGCACATGTTCGCCATGTTCGGCGCGACCGTTCTGGTGCCGATCATCACAGGGCTGAGCATTTCAGCGACGCTGCTGTTCGCAGGTCTCGCGACCCTGTTCATGCACGTTATGACAAAGAATAAGGTTCCGGTATTCCTCGGTTCCTCTTTCGCTTTTCTCGGTGGCTACGCGGCAGTCAAGGAAGCCGGCGTGGCAGCCGGAATGACCGAAGCCAAAGCACTGACCTACGCCTGCATCGGTGTCGCGTGCGCAGGGCTGCTCTATCTGGTTTTATCGGCAATCTGCAAAGCATGGGGTTCTTCCAATGTCATGAAATATTTCCCGCCGGTCGTAACCGGTCCGATCATCATCGCGATTGGTCTGAACCTGGCGCCATCCGCGATCAATAACTGCAGCGCGAACTGGTGGATCGCCTTGGTTGCGATTGTCGTGGTCATCGTCTGCAATATCTGGGGAAAAGGCATGATTAAAATCATCCCGATTCTGCTCGGCGTCATTGCCTCCTATTTTGTCGCGGCGGTTTCCGGCAATGTGGATTTCACGCTGGTCAAAGAGGCTGCTTGGCTTGGTGTGCCGGTCGTATGGCAGAATACCGGTTTATCCGTATTCACAAACGGAGATACCGATTGGGGTATGGTCATGACGTCCATTATCACGATTGTGCCGATCGCGTTCGCGACCATGATGGAACACGTCGGTGATATCTCCGCCATCGGCGGCACGGTAGGAAAGAACTTTATCAAAGATCCGGGTCTGCACAGAACCCTCATCGGCGATGGTATCGGTACCACAGTCGCGGCGCTCTTCGGCGCGCCGGCCAATACGACCTATGGTGAAAACACCGGTGTGCTCGCACTGACCAAGGTTTACGACCCATTCGTCATCAAACTGGCGGCTATCTATGCGATCATCCTTTCCTTCTCCCCGAAATTCGCGGCAATCATCGAGGTTATGCCGACTGCGACCATCGGCGGTGTATCCTTAATTCTGTACGGTATGATTTCAGCTATCGGTGTCAGAAACGTCGTGGAAAACAAAACTAACTTCCAGGATTCCAGAAATGTTATCGTCGCGGCTCTGATTCTCGGTCTTGCCGTCGGTATCAACTTCTCCGAAGCAGGCGCGATTCCGATCGTCATCGGCAGCATCACCATCAATATGACAGGTCTTGCGGTCGCCTCCATCGTTGGCATCATTCTCAACGCGGTACTGCCGGGCAAGGATTATCACTTCGCGGAAGAGCCGGATGAAACGCTTGCATCATCCCTCGGCAAATACTAAACCAAAGCGCGCGATTTCAGGTCACGCAAAAACTGAAACAGAACTTTCCAAAAAATACAATCACGAAAAAAGCCGCTGGAGATCCCGGCGGCTTTTTTCAAACAAAAGCGCTGCGCATGCGCAGCGCAAACCTATCGATCCTATGAACAAAAATCATGGAGGAAATACGATGATCGTAAAAGCAGAACTCATGACAGCGGAGGATATGAGCCGCGCACTCAAAAGAATTTCACATCAAATCATTGAACGTAACCACGGCGCAGATAATCTTGTCCTGCTCGGTGTGAAACGCCGCGGACTGCCGCTCGCGCAGCGCCTTGCCAAAAATATTCTCGCCATTGAGGGCGTCACGGTTCCGGTCGGCGAACTGGATATTACGCTCTATCGCGACGATCTGACCGAAATTCAACCGGATCCGGTCATTCATCCGAGCAACATCGACTTTGATATCAACGGGAAAGATGTCATCCTCGTCGATGATGTTTTCTATACCGGACGGACTGCCCGCGCGGCTCTGGATGCGGCAGCCCGATACGGCCGCGCGGCTACCATCCAGCTCGCGGTGCTGATCGATCGCGGACACCGCGAGCTTCCAATCCGTGCCGACTACGTCGGCAAAAACGTGCCGACGGCAAAATCCGAACTGATCGCCGTCAATGTCATGGAGATTGACGGAGTCGAAGGTGTCGTGCTGATGGAATAGCTGCGGCACCTCGCAGCAAGCGTCCTTTCCCTGATCATGCAGCTGCTTGCTGCATTCCTATTCTTGCTTTCCTGCTTCGAAGTCGATGAGCACAACGGACACATCATTGACATTCGTGCCGGTCGGCCCGGTGATCAACAGACCATCGCATGCTGCAAGCCCATGATAGGCGTCGTTTCTGCGCAATACGTCCGCAATGCTGATCCCTTGCTGCTGCAAAGCGCAGGCACTGTCTCCGTCCACATAGCCTCCCGCAGCGTCGGTCGGACCGTCTGTACCATCTGAACCGATTGAAAAGACGGCAAGATTGCGTTTCCCGGAGATCTCTGCGGCAGCAGCCAGAGCGATCTCCTGATTGCGGCCTCCAAGACCGTCTCCCGTCAGCTTGACTACGGTCTCCCCGCCCGCGATGAAGGCAATTTTTTCATGCTTGTCGCTGTAATAGCTGCCGATAGAGCCTAAGAAGCTTCCGGCCTCTTTGGCCTGACAGCATAATTCCGTCGTCAAAACGAACGGCCGATAGCCCAACGCCGCACATGCCTTTGCTGTCGCACTGCATAACTCCTTGACACTACCCGTCACGATCGTGGTCACATTATCCAGCGTTTTCGGCGTTTCGATCTGCAGCAGTTTCTCTGCGTCCGCAGAGATCTGAATGCCATACTTTTTGATGATGTGCAGGGCCTGCCCGCAATCGCTGCTGTCCGGATAAGCCGGTCCGGAGGCAATCATATCGATCGGATCTCCGATGATGTCTGACAGGATAATCGCATACACCTGTGCAGGCTTGCATAGTACTGCAAATTTTCCGCCCTTGACAGCGGACAGGCGTTTGCGTATCGTATTGATCTCCACGATGTCCGCGCCGCTTGCAAGCAGCTGTCTGGTGACTGACTCCAGTTCTTCCGCACTGCAGAGCGGTTTTTCAAACAGCGCGGAACCGCCGCCGGAAATCAGAAGCAAAACCTGATCTTCTTCGCGTAAATGCGATGTCATCTGCATCACCTGCTCCGTCGCGTCAAAGGAATTCTGATCCGGCACCGGGTGACCCGCTTCAAAGCAGCGCACAGTCGGTATCTCGCCCTGCACATGTCCGTATTTGGTGATCACAATACCCTGCGTGATTTTTTCGCCGAGGATCTGCGATGCCACCGATGCCATCTTCCATGCGGCCTTGCCGATGGAGACAAGGTATATGCTGCTTGCCTTGCCAGACGGTTTCATCGTTCCTGCCGGCAATTCTTCCGCGTTCTCTGTCCACCGCGGATCGATCTGCGCTAACGCCCGCTTGACTGCATGATCCGGCTGCACCGCTTGGATTGCCGCATGAACGATCTTTTGCACGTCGAAATATAGTTTTTGATTCATTTTTATCTCCTGGTTCTACTCCCTTGAGAATCAAACGCGCGCGCCCGCGCGTCGAAAAAACGGTTCCGTCTGCTATACGCTATCCGCGCACGACCGGACAAAGCACAAGCTCGCCCTGGATGTTCATCTCGCCGTCTGCTTTGAGCGTGCGGAAGATATATTTGCAGTCTGCGGGAACTCCGTACTCTGCCGCGTCTGACTCGCTCAGCAGGATCGCATTGCTGCGCAGGATCGTCAACACATCACCCAGCGGCGCTTCTTTGCTGTAATGCACACGCGCGAAACTGACGCGATGCGTCCCCGCCGCGAGCTCCGGCACATAGTCGCAAAGTACATCTAAATAGTAGGTATTGTTCATATGCCCGTTATAGTCCAAATCGCTGTAACGGACTTCTTTTTGCCCGACCGTCTGCATGGCGGCCAGTGTTTCCTTGTCGATGCGGAACTTATCCTTCAGCAGCTCACGATATGTACCGTACCAGTAATTAGAAAAATCCACATCCTCTACCTTGAGAATCTTGCGGCTCGCAAGATCCACCAAAGACCACTGCGTCGCCGCAAAGGCGACTGTCTCCGCTCCACGCTGCAGCGTATAATTGCGAAAGAACGTCGCTCTTGTGCTCGGACATGGCCAGGAACTGGATATCAACGCCTCTTTCAGTCCAATCTGCTCCGGAATCGCAAGATCCACGCGTGCCAGCATCAATGCCTTTCCCGCATCCACCAAATCCGTATAGGACGGTTTCTGCGTCGCCATCTGATTCGACGCCGCCTCCTGCATCAGCTGCCAAAGTCCGGATGGTTTGCCGATCTCATTGCGATCGACCCGGTAGGTATCCAAACTGCAGCTCTCCTCATATTGTGATTTTTCCATTTCCTATCATTCCTCTTTTCCATTTTCTTTTTTCGTTTTCGCTCTTTACGATCCCGCTGCTCACTTTACGAGATCATCTTGCCCTGCCTGTTCACGACCCGTCAACCCTTGATTTTGAGCGACCGCAGATACGCCTTCCGCTCCGGCGCGATCCGGTAACTCTCGATTGCCTTTTGGATTGACTTGTTCTGCACCCAAGGCGCCAGGGTCTTGCTCTCAAACAGCCCGACTGTCCGCTCGTACTGCTTGATCAGCGCGAAGCTGTAATACCACGCGATTGCCATGTTGACATAGTATTCTTCACTGTGAATCTCCGCCAGACGCAAGAGATCTTCCGGCTCAAACGTTTCTTCCTCTAAGAAAAACGTCAGCAGCGTCACGATCGTGAAACGCGCGCGATAGGTCTCGTCACCGGAAAGCCACGGCAGAACGGTCTCCCTCACACGCGCAAGATCACTTGCAAAAATCTTCGGCGGCAGCATATCACAGGTCGCCCAATTGTCGACATACGGCAGGAAACGATCTATCAGCCGCAAAGCCTCATCGGTCGTCTCCGCCAGCGTGTCGATCAGCAGTCCGTGCAGGCAGTTTTCTTCGTAATATTTGTGCGGGAGCACTTCCAAAAACGCGCGTGCCGTTTCCGGTGCCTGCTTCCATAAGGTTCTGGCGTAAGCGCGCATGTGCGGCACGCGCACGCCGATAATCGTTTCCTTATCGACATTGGGAATCAATTTCGCGTGAAAATCTCGGTAGTTTTCATCCTGCATGGCGAAAAGTGCCGCACAGATCTCGTTCTCCGTTTGGAGCGGGCGCTGCAGCTTTGCCCGGATGTTACCTAGCTGTTTTGTTTCCTTCCGTATGGTGGTTTTGTTTTCGTTCATCGCTGATGTTGTCTCTACTTCTCGAACGTCGCGTCAATAGCCTTAAGCAGCGCATTACGCAGTCCATTCTCTTCCAACGCGGCAACACCGCGGATCGTCACACCGCCCGGCGAGCATACCTGATCCTTGAGCGCACCCGGATGCAGTCCTGTTTCTAACTGCAGCTTCGCGGTACCCTCCATGCCGCAGGCTGCCAGTGTATAAGCCTGTGTTCTCGTTAGTCCATGCTTGACGCCGCCGTCTCCAAGCGCTTCCAGCACCATCGACATGAAAGCCGGACCACAGCCTGACATGGCATTCGCGGCGCCCATCTGCGCAAACGGCAGCTTCATATAGAGACCGAGTCCGCCGAGCAGATCCTCCAGCAACGCTTCTTCCTCTCCTGTCAGATTATTTTGATCCTCCACCAGCAATACGCCGCTGCAGATGGAAACCGGCGTGTTGGGAACGATGTACTGATAACGCGTATCTGCCGGCAAGAGCGCCTTTGCCCGCTCATAATTCCATCCAAAAGCTACGCTGACAACAAGCTTACCGGACAGCGCGCCGCCGAGCCTTCCTAAAACTCCCTCCAGTTGATACGGCTTGCATGCCATGATCACAATTTCAGCGTTTGCCGCCGCTTCCTCCGCGGAAGCGCAAGGGTTGAATCCGATGCGCGCAGCATTGTCCCGCAATTTATCCTGATTCGGCGCGTAAGCGTAAAGCGCTTCGTCGCTGACCTTACCTGCGCGCAGCAAGCCGACAGCCATTGCCTGCGCCATATTTCCCATCCCGATAAATCCGATTTTTTTCATCTTCGTTTCCTCCGTTCTTCGTTCTTCGTTCTGATTCTTATGTGAACTACCCACCGTCTAAAGTCAGTGGGATTGCGGTAGCCTTATTTCAAATCCAGCTCCACCGGACAGTGGTCGGAGCCTGTCACCTCTGTATGGATTTTTGCGTCCTCGAGTCTGTCCTTGAGTTCCTCCGAAACCAGGAAGTAGTCAATTCTCCATCCGGAGTTTCTTTCTCTGGCCTTGAAGCGATAGGACCACCACGAATACACCTCCGTCAAATCCGGATAGAAATAGCGGAAGGTGTCGATAAAGCCGCTTTTCAAAAGTGCCGTCATCTTGCCGCGCTCCTCATCCGTAAATCCGGCGTTTCGGCGGTTGCTCTTTGGATTTTTGAGGTCGATTTCCTCATGTGCGACATTCATATCGCCCGTCACGATGACCGGTTTGGTCTTGCGCAGTTCACAGAGATAATCCCGGAACGCGTCCTCCCAGGTCATGCGGTAATCCAGCCGCGCCAGTTCATTCTGCGAGTTCGGCGTATAGACATCGACCATATAAAAGTCCGTAAACTCCAGCGTGATCACGCGGCCTTCCTTATCGTGTTCCTCGATATCGATACCGTAACGCACGTCAATCGGCTCCTGCTTTGTAAAGATTGCAGTTCCGGAATAACCTTTTTTCTCGGCGTAGTTCCAGTACTGATGATAACCCGGCAGATCCATCTCGATCTGCCCCGCCTGCAGCTTGGTCTCCTGCAGGCAAAAAATATCCGCGTCTGCTGCCTCGAAGAACTCCATGAAGTTCTTCCCCATGATTGCTCGCAGACCGTTGACATTCCATGAAATCAGTTTCATTTTTTGTTTTCCTTTCCTCTACGAATCCGCTTTCGCGGCGGCTTATGTGCCTGGTCTGTCTCTTGGCCGCGCTCGATTCGTTACCTTCTCGCAGTCATTCGCGCCTCCTGGCCGGCTTGCGCCACGTCGCTGATCGTCGGCAGACCGCGCTCTTTCATCAATGCCTCGCCCCAATCGCTGAGGTTTTCGAGAATGGGCATCAGTCTGTCGCAAAGTGCAGTCGTGGAATATTCCACGCGAATCGGAACTTCCATATATTCCTTGCGGATGACCAGTCCCTCTTCCTCCAGCTCGCGCAGCGAACTTGCCAATACGGTGTTAGATATCCCGTCCATTTTGCGGCGCAGCTCGTTGTAGCGCAGCGTGCCGCGATTGTTCAGCGCGCAGATGATCTGCATCTTCCACTTCCCGCCGATGATCGACATCGCGTAGCTCAGCGGACATTTGTCCAAACAAGGACATTCGTAATGTGTCTCTAACATGGCGTTTCCTTTCTTATCGCCTATTTGCGATATTTACTTTTCAAGGACTGCTTCTAAAAATCTTTCTGCATCAAATCGTATTTTTGCGATTCTGCAGCAAGCAAGTCAGTTTTTTCTTACCTGCTCAGGTTTTTTTGCGTGCTTGCAATTTGTTTCGCTTGCTACTATAATTATACCAAGTAAGAAAAAAAGAGCAAGTTTATTTTGGGAACATTTTTCACGTTCCGGACAAAACTTGCAGAACGGAGCAAAATTTATGGAAATCTATTTACAGGGCCTGACGATGGGACTGGCTTATGTCGCGCCCATCGGTCTGCAAAACCTCTTTGTCATCAACACCGCCTTGACACAGCGCAAGAGCCGCGTTTACGCGACCGCGCTGATCGTCATTTTTTTTGATGTGACGCTGGGACTTGCATGCTTCTTTGGCATCGGCGCAATTATGAGCGCTTCTCCGATTCTGGAAATGATCATCCTCGGCATCGGTTCGCTAATCGTCATCTGGATTGGACAGGGGCTCGTCCGCGCGCATGATACCATGGATACCAGCACCAAGGTAGATATTCCGATTGTCAAGGTCATTACGACCGCCTGCGTCGTGACCTGGTTTAACCCACAGGCGCTGATCGATGGTTCCATGATGCTCGGCGCGTTCAAGGCGACCCTGCCCGCAGGCACAGACTTCTTCTTCGTCGGCGGCTTCGCAAGCGCATCGGTCCTGTGGTTTTTAGGTATTTCTACAATTATTTCCTTGTTCAGCGCCAAATTCACAGATAAGACTCTGCGCGTCATCAATGTTATCTGCGGCTGTGTCATCATCTTCTATGGCCTGAAGCTCGCGTGGAGCTTCATTCAGCTTGTGATGCCGTATTTCGGCGCTTAGCACCGCGCCGCGCGGCAAATCGGTGTGCGAAGTGCTGCGGTGTGCGGTACTGCCTTTGCGCTTGCCGCAGTATCGTGCGGCTTTGCCAAGGGGGTACTGCGGCAAGTGTCCGCGGTAAGGGAACTTTGCTGCCACACCACGCGGCGAGGGGGGATTGCGGCAATCCAGTGCGCTGCGGCAGCTAAAACAAAAATATTTTCATTTTCCCGAATAAAGTTCTTGAAAAAGTCTGCAATTAGTGCTACAATATACAAGTCGGCAATCGAAACACAAATTTGATTGCAGACGCCGGGATGTGGCTCAGCTTGGTAGAGCGTTGCGTTCGGGACGCAAAGGCCGCTGGTTCGAATCCAGTCATCCCGACCAGAATAAAACCCTTGGAGTTGCTGTAATTCCAAGGGTTTTTGTTATGTAGAGTATATTGCCAAGCGATATCCCCAAAATCACGACATAAGCGCCTTGCGGAGCTCCTGCCATGAATGGCAGGCATGTGTGCAAAGGAATCGCAGGTTCCGTTTTGCAAACTTTTGCTCTTTTTTCTTATGCCATGAACAAGTCAAAGTTCCCATTTCCTTAACTTAGGAGCAAAAAGATGTAATACTTCGCCTTCTTCAATGCCTCTCCCTCTGCTTTTCGGGTCAAAGTGGAGAATTCTTCCACCCCTCATCCTTCTAATTTGTTTTATACAACAATATTTTTTTATTCCCTTTGTCGTTTATAACACTTTTTAGGCATCCTGTCTTCTCTTCCCCCGGCGTCTTCTGTGACAAAGTCTGCCACGTTACATCTTTGGGCGTTTTTTTATCCAAAAAGCGGCGCAAACGCAGTGGAAGATGTCGGCATGGTGATTCATGAGCGTAAAAAGGTGATTCATGAGCGCAAAAGGTGATTCATGAGCACAAACATAGGGTTCAGGCTCAATGTGGAAAACAGCTGTGTGAAGCTGTGATCTCAGATATCTTTTTCGTTATGTGCGCTTCTGCACTTCTCTGCTGCTGCCTGCTTCTCCGCTGTCTGCTTTACCAATGACGTCCGCTCGAATGCGTGCTTCTCCGCTGTCTGCTTTTCCAATGACGTCCGCTCGAATGCCTGCTTCTCAACCTTCTGTTTCTCCGCTGCTTCCTTTCGCACCGCGCGTAGGGAGCAGCTTCGATGCCTTTGGCATTTTTATCGGCACGTTCATCCCTGTCAGCGCTTTGATGACCCGCAGAAAGAGAAAGAGCACGCCAAGCGGAATGCCACAGGTGGTGACAATCATGACCGCCACGCCCTCCAGCATGTGACTCAGTGAAGCTTGAAACCCCGCGACGGTCGTGGAGGCTTTCGTCTTGACAGAATCGGCAGCTTCGCTTGTTTTTTCCGCGATGGAATTCCACATTTTATGGAAGGAAAAGCTTTCTTCCTCGTTCCCCGGAATCTTTTCCTTTTGGGTTTGATTCTCTGCCTGTTGTTCGGCTAAGCCGCTGTCCTCGGTTTCGCTGTCAGCTTCCGCCGCGCTTGCCTCTACTGCGGTTTCTTCACCGTATTGGAACTCGTAGGTATTGTTTATGAGGTTCGTCACCGTAGCGCTTGTCGGCACCAACACCCACAACAGCACACTGATCATCGCGAATTTCGCCGCGATTCTCTTCAGATTGATTCTCTCTCCAAGCGCCGGCACAGCGATACGCAGAAGCAGCAGCAGAAGCGCAAACGGAATCAGCAGCTTAAAGGTGAGGGAACCCGTCAGGGCGAGCAGGTATTTTTCTATGACGATCGCCGCATATACAATCACCATGTATCCTGCCACATCTGCCAATTTGTTCGCAATCGGGGTTGTTGCGTCTCCAGGCACGAGTGCCGCCGCGGTTGCCAGCGCGATAGAGGTTCCTGTCATGACGATGGCCTTATTCTCTATCGAATCCAGCGTTTCCATCGTTTTTGGATAGTTCGCAGGATTTTCTGCCCATGGCGCGACCGCGAAGAAAGAAATGCAGCCAACAGCCAGGATGACTGCAATGCATATAATTCTTTTTGTAAACCCTGTAAATTCTCTTTTCATCCGTACATTTTCCTTTCCTTGCCTCGGATAAGCGAAAAGCCCGCAGGCTGCGCAGGCTTTTCCCTTCGCGCGCATAAGTCCTGCTGCCTCCGCTTCACAGCGTGGGGAGCACCCTCTATGGCGCCTTTTGTTTTTTATTTTGTCTTGCTCCAGATTCTGGCAGCATAGCGGCACTGCGGCAGTTTGCTGTAAGCTGCCAGACTGCCGTCTTCGTCATAGACCATCACACGTGCCTTATAGTAATAGCGCGTCCCCTTTGTACCGGCAGTATTGACATAAGTCAGACCGCTGCCGTTGATCTTGCCTTGGTATCCCTTGTTGGAATAGGTCGAACGGAAAAATTTATACTTCACCGTATACCCCAGCTCCTTGATCGCGTCGATATCGCCCTCTGTGATCTGCAGGGTGACTTTGACACTGCCGGACGAGGTTTTGACAGAGCTTGCCTTTAGGCGCAGAGCCTCCACAAGCGCGTCGAGTTCTTCTTCACGTCGTTCATCCGAGATATCGTTGACCGTCAGCGTTACGATCTTCTGTCCTTCGCCGTACAATGCGGTCGCGGCTGCCGTGACGGTGAACTGCACCACGCCGGCACCGCCGGTCAAATTGACCTGTCCGGTCTCGTCGATCGTCGCGATCGACGGATCACTCGAAGCATAGCTGAGCTTGCCGTCTCCGTCAGTCTTCGCCTTGAGGTTAAAGCCGGAGCCGTCAACATCGCGCGTATAACGCGTGTAAGCGGTTGTGACCGTCTGTATGCCGCCTCTGACCTTCAGCGTGAAGGATTCGGAGTCAGCACTGTAATCCGCTGTAGCTGCCGCTTTGACTGTGATCGTGGTTTCTCCGACAGTCTTCGGGGTAACCGTTCCATCCGCGGAAATCAACGCAACCTCCGGATTGCTTGATTTATAGGTGAGCGCGCTGCCCGCGGGGCTGACCGCGTTCAGGTTGAACGGCGCATCCCCCAGCAGCACTTCTGTCTTGCGGTTGCCGATGGTGATGCTCTGCGCACCCTTGGTGATCAGATACGAAGTGTGCAGCGTACCGGTATAGTTGCCGCGCAGTTTTACATCTACCTCAGCCGTACCGACTTCCACCGCGTTTCTGACTGACCAGGTGTAGTCCAGACCATTTTTGAGTGTCTTGCCGGAAGCGTCCTTGACTGTAATCGAGCTTGGCTTGTTTTCCTTGCCCGTATAGACGCGATTTGCCGGCTGTGTAACAGAAAATCCGCTCAGATTGCTTGAGGCTTGAATGGTAAACGGTACTAGCGTATAGTCCGTATACATGCCCATGCCGATGACCATCGCGTAGGCGGTACCGCCCTGCGTATTGCCGACATAGCGCACCTTATAGTCTACCCCCTCCGTCAGCGCGCGGCCGCTGTGTGAAACACTCACCTGCGGCGTGAAAGCCTGTCCGTTACTATATGTATAGCCGGAACTTCCAACGATAGACGCCTGTGCGTCAACCATGGAATATGCAGAAGTTGACATCGGATAAGGATTCAGATACCATACATTGCTGTCCACTCTGCCGCTCATGCCCGCTACGTTGCCGCCGGACGAATACTGCCAGAATTCGTAAGCGTTGCCGTAGTCGCAGCGCTTATTATACTGCGCGACCCAGATCGGATAGCGCTGGCTGAGCTGGCTGCCGTCCACCGTCTTGTTCAAAAAATTCAGATTTGCGTACACGCCTGCCTCGAAGCGGCTGTTTTCCCTGATGTAATCGCAGAAGGCTCTGGCATTCTCGGTTGCCTCGATCTTGGAGATCGTGCCATTGGTAAATCTGCCTTTGGAGGAAGTCGAAAATTCATAGTCCATGAAGATCGGCAGGTCGAGGTCGTAACTTCCCAAAAGTTCAAGCGCGTAGCGCGCCTCGGCTCTTGCCTCCAACGTATTCAAAGCCTGCGAAAAGAAATAGACGCCGACCATCACGCCTGCTGCTTTGGCACCTTCGATGTGCTTCACAAAGCAGTTGTCCGGATTCATGTTTCCTGCCGCGCCGTAGCCGCGATAGGCCACGCGGATGATGGCAAAATCCACGCCATTTCGCTTCGCCGCCTGCCAGTCGATAGTCTCCTGGTAAGCCGATACATCGACCCCGTCAACGATGACGCAGTTGTCAAACTGCGCGTTGTGCGTATAGGTACTCCCCGTGTACCTGGATACCGTTGTCGCGGCCGATGCGAAGGTGCTGCCAAAGACCATCACCGCTGCCAAAACACAGGCCAAAAGTTTGCATTTTCTCTGTTTCCTCATCATATTCCCCTTTTCTTTATGTATTTTTTTACGCGTAATTCTTTGCTTCTTCCTCTTCCAAAACCCGATAGGCCACCTTGCCAACCAGCGTCTTGGGCAGACTGTCGCGGAAGTGGATTTCCTTCGGCATCGCGTATTTCGCGACATGCTTCTCACAATAAGCGAGCAGGATTTCGCGCGCCGCATCCTCCGGAATCTTGACGTCCGGCTTCAGCACGATGAAAGCCACGACCCTCTGCATCTTGTATGGATCCGGCACACCGATCACACAGCTCATATGCACCAGCTCGTGCGCGTCGAGCGCGTTTTCAATCTGAGATGGATAAACATTATAACCGCTGGTGACGATCATGCGCTTGATCCTCTGGCGGAAGTAGATGAAACCGTCCGCGTCCATCATGCCAAGGTCTCCGGTATGCAGCCATTTCAGCCCATCCGGATGCCTGCGCAGAGTGTTCGCCGTTTCCTCCGGATTGTTGATGTATTCCATCATCATCGTCGGACCGGTCAGGCAGATCTCGCCTTCCTCGCCGTAAGGCACTTCCTCTTCAGTACCCGGTTTGACGATCTTATAGAAGGTATCCGGGAAAGGCAGTCCGATGCTGCCTTCTTTCGCCCAGTGCGACGGTGTCAGACAGCTCGCAGTCACGCATTCCGTCGTGCCATAACCCTCTCTGACCGGAATCGTCGCGTTGTGCTCCGCGAGAAATTTGTCGAAACGTTTTTTTAGCTCAATCGACAAAGAATCTCCGCCGCTGAAAACGCCTTTTAAGCAGGAAAGATCCACATGTTTGAGCGTTTTGAGACGCAGCAGCGCCTCGTAGAGCGTCGGTACACCCGCGATGAAATTCGGCTTGTGCTTTTTGAGCAGCTTCGCGTAGCTCTGCGGATTGAAGCGCGGGATGAGCAGGCAGCGCCCCCCTTGCGAAAGCATGGAGTGGATGCATACGCCCAGTCCGAAGCCATGGAAGATCGGCATGACAGCTAGCATCTTGTCCCCCGGCTTGAACATCGGGTTCGTCGCGATGATCTGCTGTCCGAGCGCGTTGAAATTCAGATTTGAAAGCAGGATCCCTTTCATCGTTCCGGTCGTGCCGCCGCTGTAAAGGATCGCCGCAGGATCGCCCGCCTCGCGCACCACATGATATGGACCGTGATAGTCCGTGCCGTCACGCAGAAATTTTTCCCACCAAACAATTTCGGCATTGACGGGAACCTTCTTCACCTTGCGGCCCTCCGCCAGATAATAACCCTTGCGTTTGATCGGGCTGAGCGCGTCCTTGATGCTGGTCAGAATCAGACTTCGCAGCTGCACCTTGCCGCGGATATTAGCAAACTTGCCGTAGAACTGATCGAGCGTGAGGCAGACCACACTGGCCGACTCGCGCAAGCAGAATTCAATTTCGGATTCACTGGACAGCGGATGTACCATATTGGCAATCGCGCCGACCTTGTTGACGGCATAGAACATGATGACCGCCTGCGGCGCGTTCGGCATACAGATCGTTACGCTCTCGCCCGCCTTGACACCGATGGCAGCCAGGGCTCTGGCACATTCATCGACCTTGCGGATAAAGTCCTTGTAGCGGATCTTGCCGCCCATAAAATCATAAGCGATATAATTCGGATAGTTGACCGCGATCTCCGCAACCTTGTCATACATGCTGCCTCGGTAATATTCCAAATGCGCGGGGACGCCGCCGAGATTCTTGACCCACGGCGTCTTCACATGCAGGTTTTCAAATTGTTCCATAGTCCACCTCCTCGTTTGCCGGTACTTCCAAAAGCCGCGGATTTTGCAGCAGATATTTTAAAAGCTTGACGGTTTTGGAATAATAATAGCCGTCCGCGATTCTTTCATCGAGGGTCAGCCCCAGCTGCAGCGTCTCATGCATTGTCACCGTACCGTCCGCCTCCCAATGCGGCTGCAGCTTTTTTTCTCCGATTACCACAAAGATGGAGTTCGTACCCCAGTTGGACAGATGGTGATAGCCTGCTTTGAGACCGATCGAACCGAGATTGGTAATAAAGCAGGTCGCGTAATTCGGATCCGTCTTGATAAGGCTGTATGGCACGCGGCCATAGTAGTCCAGCCGGTGCAGCACCCACATCACCAGACGCAGGACCGGCCGCGGCAGCCTGCCAAGCATATCCATTCCCGCCGTCGAGTTGTCAATCTTATCGCTGCGGCATTCGTGAATCTCTGCCGCCAGCTTCCTGCGTACATCATCGATAGTCGTTTTTTCATCAAACTCGATGAAGGCCAGCGCCTCGTGCGCGTCATCGCGAAACTGCTTTTTGACCACAAAAGCCAAAGACAGCTTATCTCTTTGATATACTCTGCCCCCTTTGATGAAACGGTTCATCTTCGGTCTGAGGGTGATCGTCTTGACCAGCGCCGACAGTAACAGATAAAACAGTTTATACGGTTCATCGCCATCCGGCAGCGCGGCATTCTTCTCTGCAAGATAGCGGTCGATATTCTCAAGATCGATGGTTTCGCTGATAAACGCCTCGTTATCGGCACGGTTCGGATAGAGATACGGCATGAACACGTGCAGCGCGTCCAAATCGCGCAGCCATACAGCATCTCTGCGGTCTCCCCATCGTTTTTTGTTTGTTGTCATATACGTTTTCTCCTCTCTGCGCTTGTGGCAAAGAAAAATGGTACCTACCCATAGGTAAGTACCATTATAGCATTTTTTTCGTCTGATTTCTACCTGTTTCGGGTAATTTTCACAGAGCGCTCCCTGGAAAATCTTACTGATTCAGATAATCTACCGCCATTTGCGCGTACAGTCCCGCGCCCTTGACCATCTGCTCCTCGTCTACCTTGAACTTGCCGTGATGGTTCGCGTAAACGCCGTCAATCTCCGGATTGCGCACGCCTATCATGCAAATCGCGCCCGGAATCTCACGCATCATTTCCGAAAAATCCTCGCCTCCGGTCGTCGGCTTCATGTATTGGATCCTGTTCTCGCCAAAGATCTTCGCGACAGAGCCCTGCGCGATCTTCGCCATCTTTTCGTCATTGATGGTCGGATCTACGATCGGGGTATAGATCAGTTTCCCTTCACAGCGGTGCGCCTCACAAACATTTTTGACGACGCGCTCCATCGCCTCCGGCAGCATAGCGTTGACTTCTCTGGAGAAGCAGCGTGTCGTGCCGACCAGTTTGGCGGAATCCGCGATAATGTTCCAACCCGTACCGCTTTGGAAAGAGCCGACGGAGATCACCGCCGCGTCCTGCGGGTCAATCTCGCGGCTGATAATTTTTTGCAGTTCTTCGACCACCGCACAGCCGGTCGTCAGGGCATCGATGCCCTGATGCGGCGCGGAACCATGGCTGCCTTTTCCCTTGATTTCGATTTCAAACAGGCTGGCGCCTGCCATCACAGGTCCCGGCGCGACGGCAACATAGCCGCTGTCCACGTTTGCCCATACATGGGCCGCAAAGCAGGCATCGACACCGTCCAGCAGTCCTTCCTTGATCATCAGTTTCGCGCCTTGTCCGTTTTCCTCGGAAAGCTGGAAACACAGACGAACCGTTCCGTTGATTTCATCCTCCATATCCTTGAGAATCTTCGCACAGCCGAGCAGCATCGCGCTGTGGCTGTCGTGTCCGCAGGCATGCATGACGCCCGGCTTTGTGGAAGCGTAGTCAAAATCGTTTTCCTCCTGTACCGCCAGCGCGTCCATATCCGCGCGAAGCAGAACGCATTTACCCGGCTTTTTACCGCCGATGGTGGCAACGGTGCCGTAGTTCGCCATTGTGACAAATGGAATGCCCATTTTGGTCAGTTCTTCGCGGATCTTCTTCGCGGTATTCTCCTCCTGCAAACTCAGCTCCGGATACTTGTGGAAATATCTTCTCATTTCAATCGTATAATCAGCGTATTTTCGCGCTGCTTCTGCAATGTTCATCTTCTTGTCCCTCTCTTTTATTTCTGTTCTTCTTGTTTTGCCATGCGCCTCCGCATGCCGCACATAGAAAGCTTCGATTTCGTGATGCGCGCTTTTGACCTTACGCGTTCTTGTTCAGGAAATCGACAGTCACCTGTACGAACAGTGCTACGCTGCGCTTTAAGATGCTCTCATCAATATCGAATTTTTCATTGTGGTTGCCATAACAATGTACCTCGTCGCGGCTGCCCATGAAGCCGTATGTGCCCGGAATGCGTTCCAAATAGAGGGAGAAAGATTCTCCGCCCATCGTCGGCGGCTGTTCTTCCAGCGCATCCTCGCCGAACAACTTGACGGCCGCGTTGCGGCTGATGGAGAGCATCTCATCGTCGGCATTGATTGTCGGCGGCCACATTTCTTCATATTCCAGCGTCGCTTCTACGCCAAGCGCCTTGCCGGTATTCTCGACGATCTGGCTGAGATCTCTTTTGAGATTTTTTCGAACCTCCGCGTCAAAGGTGCGCAGCGTGCCTTCCATCACGACCTCATTCGCGATGACATTCCAGCGCGCACCGCCATGGATGGTGCCGATGGTTAAAACCAATGGATTCAGCGGGTCGTTTCTGCGGGATACATAGGTCTGCAGATTCATCGCGATGCTGCAGGCCGCGATAATGGCGTCATGTCCGTCCTGCGGACGTGCGCCGTGTGACGCATAGCCCTTGACCCTTACGGTGAACTTTCCGCCCGCGGCCATGATATTCCCCTTCATGAAGCTTGCCTTGCCGCTGGTGCCCGCGGACCAGGTGTGCATGCCGAAGCAGGCATCCATGCCGTCCAGACAGCCGTCCTTGATCATCAGAGATGCGCCCTGCAGGGTTTCTTCGGCCGGTTCGAAGCAGAGGTTGATGGTGCCGCAGAGTTCATGCTTGATTTCATTTAAGATTTTCGCCGCGCCGAGCAGGACACTGATATGCGTGTCGTGTCCGCAGGCGTGCATGCAATCAGGATTCTGGCTGGCAAACGGCAGCCCCGTTGCTTCGTGTACCCCCGAAAGCCCGTCGATATCCGCGCGCAGCATGATACCCTTGCCCGGCTTGCCGCCGCGGATAACGCCGAGCACGCCCGTATGATCCGGAAACGTCTTATACTCGATTCCCAGCGCTTCCAAATCCTTCGCGATGGCCCTGGTGGTTTCTACCTCCTGCATGGATGGCTCCGGATGCGCGTGGTAATATCTTCTTCTGTCTATGATATACGCTTCATTGGCTTTCGCCAGTTCCCAAACGTCTTTCATTGTCGAATCTCCTTTTCTATATGTATTTTGTTCGGATTTCCCGCTTTTATCTCAACTATATCAAATTTATCAAATTTATGTCCTGCGGGCAAGTGTGTATCCTGTGAAAGCAGGCAGTCTGCATCGGGAAGTATCCGCCCGCCCGCGGAACCGAAAAAGCACCCGCCTGCAGGTGCAGACGGGCACAGGTTGTTTTCTTAGAGTAATTTCGCAAATGCGCCTGCGATAAATACAGAAGTAATCGTTACTGTGATGAAGCCGCCGACAACCATGGACGGGAACATCTTGCTCAGCAGGTATTTTCTCTCTTCTTCCGTCTGTCCGACGCCGTTGCAGGTGGACTCTGTGATGATTGCGTCACATGGGAAGCCGTATAAAGCGGTCAGACCGTTCGCAAACGCCAGCGGGAAGGACATCTTTAATATCTTCGCGATGATGAATGAGAACAAGGCCATGCCGGCAACGCCGATGACGATGAGGATCAGCATTGGTCCGATGATCTGCTTCAGCATCTCCGGTGTGCAGTCCTTGAGTCCGTCGAATACGTACATCATCAGTGCGAACATCGTGATCTGGAAGGAGTTCGCTCTGTTCAGCAAATTAGAATCCAGGAAACCGATGGTGGTGAAGATAACACCGAATATCAATGCCCAAATCGCGCCGCTGATGGTGCCGATGATCGGGAAGGACACAGTGCCCATCAGGCTCGCGAGCCATGCTACGATACCGAGCTTCAAGAGCATCATCACAGGGGTATTGTATTTTGCCGGAACCGGCGGAAGCAGTTTTTTCTTGCCGTCATCGGTAGGCACCGCGGTCATGCCCGCGTTTGCCATTTCAATTCTGTCCTGCTCGGTAATGACGATGGAGCCGTCACGCAGGCCCTTGACAAGCTTCTTGCCATAGGACTGCAGGCAGATCGCGGTCAGCGGATAGCCGATAAAGCCCTGAATACAGTACATCGCGATTGCGAATACCGCTGCCAGCTCCAGTCCCGCGTTTTGCGCTGCGGTCTGCATCATCGTCGCGGCGATAATACCACCGGTCAGCGGCGGAAGACCTGCGATGATGAGGTTTCTGTCCATAACCAGACTGCCGACGAAATAGCCGAGTACCATCATGCCGGCAAGTCCTGCCAGACAAACGACAATGGTTCTCCACTGTTCCTTGAGCTGTTTCAAACTGATGACAGTACCCATGTGGGTAATCAACAGATAAATACCGATACTGCTTCCGAACGGAATCAGTACAGAATCACTGACTACTGTTTTTGGGATAACAGTCCAGTATCCGATCAGCAGTACCACCGCGGTGACGAATACGGACGGAACCCATGCCTTGGTCACAGTCGCGACCACCTCGCCGATGATGTAAACAACGGCACAGATTACAAATGCAAGTACAAAGTTATACATAGCGGTTTTTCCTCTCTTTCGTTTTAGTTGTAAGTACTTTTCTACAGCCCGGCGCAAAAGCGCTATCCTTTTACGCCTTCGGTGACAGACAGACCTTTTGGTTTTTTGGTGGATGATTTTTTAGATATCATTGCGAAAAAGGTTCTGTCCGATCAGCAAAGTTATGTGAGCGTGACGCATGCGCGCCTGCTCTGGCGGTCAAGGGGAGAATCCCCCTACACATGGCCGGCTTTGCACGTATGCGCGCGCTTACCTCAGCCTGCCGCTGATGAGTATGATGTGCAGCCGAAGCTGTCCTTGCACGCTTGCACGCTTACCTCAGCCTGCCAAAAAGCCCCGTGCGAATATTAGGCATCATTAGCTTGCGCACTGACGCGTGCTTGCCTCAGCCTGCGCCAGCATCGCCGCGCGGTTATCCGACAGACAATCTCTTGCCTCAGCCTGCTGCGCTGCCCAGATACTTCAGTGCGGCCGCTGTCATGGCGGTCATGCCGTAAGGCATAGCTTCCTCTCTGACTGCGCATTTCGGATTATGCAGCGCCACCAGCGGTCCTTCGTGTCCCGCGTGCAGCATCATGTAGCAACCCGGCGTATCGGTCATCTTCGTATAATAACTGAAGTCTTCGCTGAAGGAGAGTGGTTTTTCAAGCTGAAGGATTCGTTCTTCGCCGAGCGCTTCTCTGACAGCATCCTCTGCCAGTGCAGTCAAGGCTTCATCGTTATAGCAGGCCGGATAGCCTTCGTAATGGTTGATGTCAAATTCGCATCCGGAAATCTTTTCGAGGCCCGCCGCGATGTCAAAGACCTGCTTCGTCACATCCTCACGAATCGTGTCAAGGTACGATCTCGCGATGCCGCTGAATTTCGCTTCGTTCGGAATGACATTCGGCGCGTCGCCGCTGTGGATGCTGCATACAGGAAAAATTACAGTTTCCAGCGGGTCTACATAGCGTGCCGGAATTTGCTGCAGCAACACGACCGCCTGACAAGCCGCCAGAACCGGGTCCTTGGTCAGATGCGGGGTAGAGCCGTGTCCGCCCTTTCCTTTGACCGTCACGTCGTAAAGATCCACCGATGTGGTCAAAGGCCCTGCGTGAAAGCCGATTTTACCGACTTCCTCATCCGGAAACACATGCATGCCGAAGATCGCGTCAACGTGAGGGTTTTGCAAAGCGCCGACCTCCACGAGTTCTCTCGCACCGCCCGGCAGCGTGTCCTCGCTGTGCTGGAAGATCAGCTTGACGGTTCCCGCGAATTCATTTTTGTGCGCACAGAGCAGCTTGGCGGTTCCCAGCAGCATGGCAACATGCATATCATGTCCGCAGGCGTGCATCATACCGGCCTCTTCACTGCTGTACGGCAGTCCGGTCTCTTCTGTGACCGGCAAGGCGTCGATATCCGCGCGAAGCGCGACACATCTGCCTGTGCCCTTGCCTCCATGAATCAAACCGATGACCGCGGTCGTCACCGGTGACTGGATCTCATCGACACCAAACTCCGCGAGCTTTTCTCGAATCAGCTTTGAGGTACGGAATTCCTTGCGTCCGATCTCCGGATGTCTGTGGATTTCTCTGCGAAGCGCGACAATCTCATCCTGCATTTGCAACGCTTCTTCATATAATTTCATCTTTCTATCCATTCCTTTCGCTTCCATCAGGCATAATCCGTCGTGGAAATGATTGTTTGAGTTTTTCTCTCTTGAATTTTTATTACGATACGCTCTTTGCGGCATACGTTCCTTGATTTTCGCACCGAGGTACTCAGCCTTTGGCGTGTAATGTGTGGTCTGCGACACCCGATTTTCGCGAGCTTTTTAACACTTTCTTCGCAACCCAACATAGCGCATTCTACACCGATTTTTATAGCTTGTCAACTGCTTTTAGGCATTTTTTTGGTTTTCTTAACATTTTTCTTTCTTTTACATTGTTTTTTGTGTACAATTTTCTTGAAACTTCCGAGGCTGGCGCGCGCCTTTTGACGAAGACGCCGTTTCAAGCGACATATTCCGCGATCACTTCGCATAAAATGCTACAAACATCTTAAAGTGCGGAGGAAAGCATCTATGGCAGAAAAAACATCTCACGCGGAAACGCGAACCAGAGGCGAAGGCAGTTTTTTTCACAAGCCTTCAAAAAAAACAATTTTCGGCAGCGCGGCAGTGCTTCTGCTCGCTATTCTGATTTTCGGAGCTGTCAGTACGGGTCTGCCGGAACGCTTTTTCGGCGCGCGGACAGTCACTTTCACACAGCTAAAAAAAGACGAGATCCCACAAACAATCGAAACGGACGTCATTCCGGAATACCGTGAATTGGAACGCGCGCTTGGCTGCCTGGTGAACGGCAAGGTCTATGTAGTCGTGACGCGCGGAGAGAAACCAACCGCGGGGTATGATCTTGCCATCGAGGATATTCGTCTTCAAAAGATGGAGGACGGCGGCTCTAACATGCTCGTCACCGCGCGTTTTGAGGAACCTGCCGCGGGAGAAAGCGTTTCCCGCATCATTACCTATCCGTATGTTGTCGCTGAAACCGACCTGACCGTTCTGCCTGACACCATCGAGCTGCAGGCGCGCTACGCAAAGTAGCGCGGACTCCCCTTGCGGGCATGCCGCTCCGTATGCTGATGCTGAAACCAAGCTGACCGTTCTGCCTGACACCAGCCTTGCCGCAGGCGCTGGCGGTACCTCAGCGCAAAGTTCCCTGCAGGCGTGGGCGGTATCTCAGCCCAAAGTTCCCTGCAGGCGGGGGCGGTATCTCAGCCCAAAGTTCCCACTTTTGCAGGAAAAGTCCAAAAAGATGTACTATTGTCAGCAAAAAAACCTATGCTGGCGATAAAATTTTACTGGAATTTTCTTCGCATGGCAAAATCTGTTTTTATCCACATTTTTTCCGTACTATTCTTGGATTCTAATACAGTTTATACATGCTAAATGGAAAAAAGTGCAAAAGGTAACCGTCCTAAGAAAAGTTGCGTTACATCTTTTCGTAAAAAAGAAGCAAAAGTGGGACAAAAACCTTGTGGAGCACCATGTGAGGGGATGGTGGCTGCGTGTGAGGGATGGTGGCTGCGTGCGAGGGATGGTGGCTGCGTGCGAGAGATGGTGGCTGCGTGCGAGAGATGGTGGCTGCGTGCGAGGGATGGCGCATGAGGTTGAAGGGATGGCGCATGAGATGGAAGCGGGCGGAACGATACAAACTCTCGCGCAGAAGGTCCGCGCCCGGTTTTGTGAGCAAGTTCACCGCACACTTCCATAAGACTATGCAAAAAGCCTGTGTCTGATTCCTCGGTGATCTCTGCAGGCACGCAAAGCGCGGTGAAGAATATCTCCGGGAATTAGATTACAGGCTTCTTTTTTCGTATAAGGTCGGGCAGATGCGGGGCGATTGTCGGTGGCGCCACGAACTGCTTCGGCACGCAATGACAGATGCGAGGCGATTGTCGGTGTCGCTACGAGCTGCTTCGGCACGCAATGACAGATGCGGGGCGATTGTCGGTGTCGCCATGAACTCTGCTTCGACGCGTGGTAGTGGGCACGCGGTAGTGGGCGCGTGATAGTAGCTTGTGGTAGTGGGCGCGTGATAGTAGCTCGCAGTAGTAGCGCGTGGTAGTGGGCACGCGGTAGTGGGCGCGTGATAGTAGCGCGCGGTAGTAATCGCGCCGTTTGCTTACGCTTCTATGAGCAGTTTCACCGCGCGCACGATGTCAGCGGCGGTCATGCCGTATTTGGCCTTGAGCTCGTCCGGTTTGCCGGATTCGCCGAAGGTGTCCTGCTGACCGACCATCGCCATCTTGACCGGATAGTGGGTCGCTGTTACTTCCGCGACCGCGGAGCCAAGACCGCCGATCACAGAATGCTCCTCTGCGGTTACGATCGCGCCGGTTTCACGAGCTGCGCGGTAGATGATGTCCGCGTCCAGCGGCTTGATGGTATGCATATCGATCACCCGGACTTCGATACCGTTTGCGGCCAGTTCCTCTGCGGCTAACATCGCCTCGTTGACCATGATGCCGGTGGCGATGACCGTCGCGTCAGCAGGCTTGCCGTCTTTTTTGTCGCCGGTGCGCAGACAGACGCCCTTACCGATCTCCAGCTTCGCCGCCATTTCCTCCGTATAGAAGGTCGGCACCGCCGCGCGGCCGAGACGAATATAAGCCGGACCGTCAAACGCGACTGCCTGTTTGATCAAAGCGCGCGCGGATACGCCGTCGGACGGGTTCAGCACCGTCATGCCCGGGATTGTGCGCATCAGGGCAATATCCTCAAAGGTCTGATGGCTCGCGCCGTCCTCGCCGACCGTAATGCCCGCGTGGGTCGCGCAGATTTTGACGTTTGCGTGGGTATAGCCGATGGAGTTGCGGATGATCTCAAACGCTCTGCCTGCCGCGAACATCGCGAACGTACTCGCGCAGACAACTTTTCCTGAGAGAGCCAGACCGCAAGCCGTGCCGTACAGATTCTGCTCCGCGATGCCCATATTAAAGAAGCGCTCCGGATATGCCTTGCCGAACTCCGCGGTCATCGTGGATTTGGAGAGATCCGCGTCCATGACGACCAGATTCGGTGTGGTCTTGCCCAGCTCCACCAGCGTCTTGCCATAAGCCTGACGCGTTGCCATTTTTTCTGCTTTGATCTCTGCCATTACCATTCACCTCCGAGTTCTGCTACTGCCTGCTTTGCTTCTTCTTCATTCGGCGCCTTGCCATGCCAGCCTGCCTGGTCTTCCATGAAAGAAACGCCGCGTCCCTTGTGGGTTTTTGCGATGATAACGGTCGGCTTGCCCTTGCAGGCGCGCGCTTCGTCAAAGGCTGCGAAAATCTGCCCGAAGTCATGGCCGTCAATCGAAATGGTATGGAAGCCGAACGCCCGGAATTTTTCATCGATCGGCGCGACTGTCATGACATCCTCGTTTTTACCGTCGATCTGCAGACCGTTCCAGTCCACGATCGCGCAGAGGTTGTCCAGCTTGTAGTGCGCGGCCGCCATCGCCGCCTCCCAGATCAGCCCCTCCTGCAGTTCGCCATCACCGAGCAGCGCATACACTCTGCCGGATGCTTTGCCGGCGGCTTCGTCCATCTTACCCGCCATCGCCATGCCGACAGATACTGAAAAGCCCTGACCCAGAGAACCGGTGGACATCTCGATGCCCTCTACCTTATCGCGGTTCGGGTGTCCCTGAAACCGGCTGCCCAGCTTGCGCAGGCTCATCATATCCTCAACCGGGAAATAGCCTCTCTCCGCCAGCGCCGCATACTGCACCGGACCGGCATGCCCCTTGGACAGGATAAATTTGTCTCTGCCCTCCATCCGCGGATGCTGCGGGTCAATGCGCATCTCCTTAAAATACAGCGCGGTCACGATGTCAGCGGCCGAAAGGGATCCGCCCGGGTGACCGGAGCCTGCCTTATGTACTGCTTTCACGATGTCCGCGCGGACACGAGAAGCAATCTCCTCGTAGTGTTTGAAATCCATGTTTTTCCTCCGTAAAATATATTGTGACAGGAAAACCGCCGTCGAGCCTCGCGGCGAGTACCTGGTCGGCACCCGCCGCCGGTCGTTTGCCGCGCCGATATGTTTTGCGGCGCGAATCTTCGCCTATGCCTCGCGGCGGCTTTCCCAAAATCATGAACGATTGTTTATCAGCGATTTTGCACAAGGTCGGCAATGCCAAGACTGACGCTGAGCGCTTCGTCTACAATCGGCAGCTTCTCGCTGCCCAGGCTTCCGATCCTTTCTTTCAGCCTTTGCTTGTCGATCGTTCGGAGCTGTTCCAAAAGTACGACCGAGTTTTTGCTGAGTCCTCCCTGTGTGGCCTGTAATTCCACATGTGTCGGCAGTTTTGCCTTGCCTGTCTGAGAAGTAACGGCTGCCACGATAATGGTCGGGCTGTATTTGTTTCCCACATCGTTCTGTACCACCAGTACAGGTCTTACTCCCCCTTGTTCAGAGCCTACCACAGGACTCAGATCCGCAAAATAAAGATCCCCCTTCTTTACGATCAAGTCCAACACTCCTCTCTCAAATCCTCTTTGGTGTTTTGTCCGTGTTTGAAACTTTTGTGGAAACTATATCATTTTTCGTATTGTGTTTCGCGCAGATAGCTCAGGAAATCTCCTGCCATCGGGTTTCTCTGCATTGTCTCGTGAAAATCTCACATAGTCTGGCTTTAGCGCATTGCCTCGCAAAAATCTCTCATAGTCAGGCTTTAGCGCATTGCCTCGTGAAAATCTCGCATAGTCAGGCTTTGCCGCTGTCTTTGCATGCCGCGTCTTAAAAAAGTTTTTACTGCCGGCGCTTGCTCTCCTGCACCGTGCTTTGCCGCGGCGCGCTACACGCCGCAGATACGCTTGATCGCGTATGCCGTATATTGTGCCAGATCTCCGGCTGTCACGCCGTATTCTCCCAGCTCCTGCGCTGCCAGGTCTCCCGCGAGGCCATGAATATATACGCCGCAGATTGCCGCGTCCCAGGCGCTCATGCGCGCGTCTGGATTTGGCGGCGCGGCTTCAGCATCGTCGGCATGGCTGCCGGCGCTTCCGCCTGTGCGCGTGGAATTTGCTTCCGCGCGGGCAGGCTGCGCCGCGTTCACATCGTGCTTTGCCGATGCTTTTGAGACGTCCCCTTTCGCGAGGTCGCTTGCGCGCGCATCATCCGGCGCGTAAGCTGCTGCTTGCAGCCGCTGTCCCGCGAGCCCTGTGATAATGCCGGAGAGCGTATCGCCGGAGCCTCCGGTTGCCATGCCCGGGTTCCCTGTGGTATTAGTATATGCCTTTCTGCCCCGCGCGGCTACTATCGTGCCTGCGCCTTTCAGGACGACAATGGCTCCGGTCTTCTCGACCAAAGCCTCCGCGACGCGCATCCGCGCTTGACTGTCATAAAATTGCGGCTGCGCTTGTGTTCGAACAAGCCGCGTGTCGAGCTTCGAAGTCTCGCGGCAATCCGTTTCCGCTGCTTTCCCAGGTGCTACCGCGCCACTGCTCGCGCGGGCAGGCTGCTGCATCCGCGCACAGGCAGCCTCTGTCCACGCGTCACCCAAAAGTCGTTTCGCTTCTCCCATATGCGGCGTCAAAATCGTTCGCGACGGGAATCGTTCCTGTCGCTGCAAAAGCAGCGGGAATAAATTCTGATGCGCGATAAGGTTCAGACCATCCGCGTCTATGAGCAATGTTTTTTCGTATTCTTCCAAAAGTTTCGTAATCAGTGCGATGCTTTCTTCCCCTTCTCCCAATCCGGGACCTGCGCAGATCGCATCGTAGGCTGCGAGGTCCAAATTCGAAAGGTTACGTTCGATACAGGTCGCTTCCGGAACACCGACCTGCACGATTGGAAATAGCGCTTCGGGGATGGCCAGCCGGACCAGTCCGGCGCCGGCGCGCAGCGCCGCCCGAGCCGCGAGGATCGCGGCTCCGGCCATCCCCCATGACCCTGCCGCAATCAGAACCCGACCGCAATCACCCTTATGTATTTCCCTGTTTCGCCTTCCGATTCTATTCTTGACCGTTTTTTCGGTAATCATACCATCCATTTTAAAAATTTCCTCTTTTTTTGCTTCCTGCGCCTGAAGCGCAGAGTTCGCCGCGGCGCTTTTTGGTTCGGAAACGCCGCGGCGGTATGCTGTTCTTGTTCTATTATAAAAAAAAACATTGCAAACTGCAATGCTTTTTCTTATTATGTAGGAAATATCGCATAGCGATATTTCCGGAATATCGACAAAAGCACCTTGCGAAGTGGCACTCATAGGTGAGCGCCATGTGCGCATAGAAATCTCTGATTTCGTTATGCGCACTTTTGTCCTGGATTGCGCACTCTTTTCTCCGGGATCAGTCGGAATATTTCCGGTTCAGACAGCGATAGATTACATCGACCAAGATCAGCTGCAGGATCACCCAGGCCGCCAGCGCGTACATCAGCTTATCGCCAAAGGCCAGAATATCAATCAATTTCAACGCGCCGCATATCAGCGCCGCCGCCATCGTCACCCTGAGGTTCGTGATATGGGCATGTCGATACGCCTGATCCCGCAGCATCTGCATAAGTTCGTCCTGCTGCTCGATCTGCTCGCTCTCCTGCATCTCCCGATATTCCGCTTGGTTCTCCGGCCTGCGCCAGTAAACATAATTGCCGATCTTCACAACGCCCTCGAGCAGGCCGACCGCCGCCCCCGCGATCAGCAGGCTGTCCAGCTTGCTGTCCGTCAGCACCAGCGCCGCAAAGCAGATCACTCCGATCACTAGATAGATCCCTGCTGTCGTCAAATCTTTCTTTTTCATCTTGCTCTTCCCCCTGTGCTATCCTCTCGCACTCCACAGCCCCGTTTTTCGCGTCTTTACCTTCGCGTCTTTACCTTCGGTCAACCAAGGCATCATCATGATAGAGAAAAATCTTCTCAATCGGCTCTCCGAAGCAATTCGAGATCGCAAACGCCAGCTCCAGCGACGGATTATACTTGCCCGTTTCGATCGCGCTGATTGTCTGGCGTGACACCTTCATCATCCGCGCAAATTTTTCCTGGCTTAATCCCATGCTTTTTCGCAATTCTTCCACGCAGTTCTTCAAAATCCTCACTCCGATATATTGACAAGTTACCTTTACAGCTTGATCTTACCAGGATCATCTTCACTTGTCAAGTTTCCTTTACAGCCCGTCCCAAAAACAAAAACTTTCCGGTTCCCGAACCAACTTTCGAAAAAAATGCAAGCCGAGCGTTTACGCCTGACTTGCACAAGGATTTTCGTTTTTTTGATTCAGATGTATCGAACATGCCCTCTGCGGGTCCATGTCTGCGCCTGCATCGGTGCCAGAAGCGATGCGCGTCCTGCTTCCCGCTTACAGTCCCAAAAACAGGCTGGCCATGGCGAAATAGATGGTCAGCGCTACCGTATCGGAAATAGACGATATGGCCGGATTCGCGATCAGCGCCGGGTCCAGCTTGAGTTTCTTGACGAGCAGCGGTACCATACTGCCGAGTACCTTGGCAAAGATGACGATGAACAGCATCGCGGTGCAGACCGTCAGCGCGATCATCACATCATAGCGGTCAAACAGACAAATGCGCGCGAAATTAAACAGACTCAAAATCACACCGATAACAAAACCGATGCGGATTTCCTTCCATAAAATGCGCAGCGCGTCTGAGGTCTCCACCTCGCCCGTCGCCAGACCGCGAATGATCAGCGTCGCCGCCTGCGAACCCGTATTGCCTCCGGTGCCCATCAGCATCGGCATATAAGCCACCAGACAGATGATCTCCGAAAGCCGCGCCTCAAAATTCGTGATGATCATCCCCGTAAAAATATAGGCGATCATTAAAATCAACAGCCAAGGCAGGCGGTTGATCGCGTGCTGCCAGACGGAAACGTCCAAATAGTCTTTGTCGGGGTCATCGAAGCTGATGACGCCGTTCATTCTCTCGATATCTTCGGTTGCCGCTTCCTCCATGACGTCCAGCACGTCGTCAACCGTAATGATACCGACCAGCCGATGTTCCTTATCCACCACCGGCATCGCCAGAAAGTCGTATTTTTTGAAGGCTTCCGCGACTTCTTCTTTATCGTCATACACATTCAGCCAGATATAGTCTGTGTGCATGATATCCTTAATCTTGACCTCATCGCCCGTAATGACGAGCGTACTCAAAGACACGATGCCGATCAGCTTCCGGCCGGCGTCCTTGACATAACAGGTATAGATCGTCTCCGCGTCCATCCCCTCGCGCTTGATATAAGCGAGAGCCTCGCCGACGGTCATTTCCTTTTGCAGGCTGATATACTCCGGCGTCATCAGACTGCCGGCGCAATTATCCGGATAGTTCAGATAGCTGTTGATCAGCGCGCGTTCATTTTTGGGTGTTTTTTCGAGGATCTTATCTACCAGATTGGCAGGAAGCTCCTCCAAAATATCGATTTTATCGTCGAAGTCGAGCTCCTTTACGATGTAACTCAGCTCCGTATCCGTAATGCCGTCCACAATCTTGAGCTGGTCGTCCGACGGCAGGTACGAAAAAACCTCAACCGAAACGTCCTTTGGCAGCAGGCGGTAAACAACCACCGTCTGCTCGATCAGTTCCGGCTTATCCAAGAGTTCCTCGAACATTTCCGCGATATCGGCATCGTTGTACTTGAGCAGTTCATCCTTGGCGAGGAAGTACTTCTTCTCATCCAAGAGCTGAAAAATCTTCTCCAGCGACTCCTTCATCGCCTCGTCGAGATTCATTAAATTCTGATCCATTGGAATCTCCTCCTTTCGCTGTCCCTGCCTCTGCGCAAAGCAAGTCTCGCGCTTCGGGTCCTTGGAGATTCCGTTTTACGCGCGGTAAGCAAAGGCAAGGTTATTCACTTTTACTTTTGTTGTGTTTTTCCCATCGGGCACACTATCCATGTCTTTGCTCCTTTCGTTTTAGTGCTGCCGCGTACGGCCATGCTGAGGAAAATCCTCGCGATTGACAGTTTTCGACACGTCCGGCATTTTTTGCGCCGCGACGGAGGAAAATCCGTGCTTTCGACTTTTTTGACACGTCGATAGAACCGCTTTTTCCCAGTTTCATATAGTATACAACTTTTTGCCCGCTTTTTGCAAGTAAAAAGCAAGCGCGCAGTCAAAAAAAAATTCAGAAAACGTTAAGAGAGCGCGCCGCTTTGACACGCCGGCCTGCGAAATCGCGGGGCGAAAATGTTTTCCCGGAAAAATCGAAAAAAGAAGTGCCGGATAAAAGGGCGCGCCGCTTCGGCGCAGGCGGCTCATCGGAGCTTCGGGAGCTGATAATCCTTGTAATTTAAGGCTTTTGGCGTCTCTGACGGCGTTGATTTTGTTCCGCAAAAAAAACAAGGAAATCTTGTATACACGGTGTTGACAAGGTCATGCCTTAGTGTTACATTTGAGATAGAAAACAATTTATTTTAATTGCGGTGAAACATTCTAAAATCTTAAATGAGAAGAGGAGAAAAGCAATGGCAACTTATGTTGAAAGAGTAATCGAAGAATGTAAAAAGAACAATCCCGGCGAACCGGAATTCCATCAGACTGTAGAGGAAGTTTTAACTTCTCTGGCTCCTGTTATGGACGCGCACCCGGAATACGAAAAGGCCGGTCTTTTGGAAAGACTGGTAGAACCTGAAAGAGGTATCACTTTCAGAGTCGTTTGGGTGGACGATGCCGGCAAAGTTCATGTAAACAAAGGTTACAGATATCAGTTCAACTCCGCGATCGGACCTTACAAGGGCGGTCTGAGATTCGCGCCGAACGTATATCCGGGCATCATCAAGTTCTTAGGTTTTGAACAAATCTTCAAGAATTCCCTGACAGGTCTGCCGATCGGCGGCGGCAAGGGCGGCGCGGACTTCGATCCGAACGGCAAAAGCGATGCTGAGATTATGAGATTCTGCCAGGCTTTCATGACAGAATTATATAGACATATCGGTCCGGATACCGACGTTCCGGCAGGTGACCTCGGTGTCGGCGCAAGAGAAATCGGCTACTTATTCGGCCAGTACAAGAGAATCAGAGACAGATTCGACGGCGGCGTTCTGACCGGTAAGGGTCTCTCCTACGGCGGTTGCCTCGGCAGAACCGAAGCGACCGGATTCGGTATCGTTTGGTACGCGGAAGAAATGCTTAAGGCGAACGGCGAGGACATCAAGGGCAAGACTGTCGCGATCTCCGGCTTCGGCAATGTATCCTGGGGTACTGCCTGGAAGCTGCAGCAGTTAGGTGCAAAACTGATCACGATCTCCGGTCCGGATGGATACATCTACGATCCGGACGGCATCAATACGGACGAAAAGTTACAGATGATGTTAGAGCTCAGAGCTTCCGGCAAGAACATCTGCGCACCGTATGCAGAAAAATTCCCGAACGCAAAATTCATCGCAGGCAAGAAGCCTTGGGAAGTTAAAGCTGACCTCTACATTCCTTGTGCAACCCAGAACGAGGTACATATGGAAGACGCGAAGAACATCGTCGCAAGCGGCGCGAAGTTCTACTGCGAAGGCTCCAACATGCCTACCACCAACGAAGCGCTGGCATACTTACAGGAAAGCGGCATCATCGTTGGACCGGCTAAGGCTGCGAACGCTGGCGGCGTAGCAACCTCCTGCATCGAAATGGGTCAGAACGCAGGTCACACCGTATTCCAGCACCAGGATGTATATGATCAGTTACACCAGATCATGATCAACATCCACAAGGCTTGTAAAGAAGCATCCGAAAAGTACTATGGCACGTATGACTTAGTCAAGGGCGCAAACATCGCAGGCTTCGAAAAGGTTGCAGAAGCGATGATGGCACAGGGATTGGTATAAACCAAACAAAACATAAGACGCAATCGTGAAAGAACAAGGGGCTGCCGCCCTAACGGAAACTAACCGTTAGGGCAGCAGCCCCTTACCTGTTATGCGGGAATATTGTTTGCGATGCTTCCAAAATATCGGCAAAAACACCTTGCGAAGCGCCCGCCATGCATAGCGGGCATGCGCGCAAAGGAATCTGCGATTCTGTTTCTCGCACTTTTTCCTACCGCCGACCAAATCGAAAAAGACGAGGTTCGGCCATGTCTGAACCTTACATGCGAATGGTTTCTCCAAGGTTTGTCAAATAGAGCTAGGTTTCGCGCACCGGCATGCCGGTCGCGGCTTCCGGCGCGCGGCGGTAGATGATCATCTGCGCCGCACAGGTCTTGCGAAGCTGCGGCGCGCGCCGCGCTCATTCCGTCATGGCCTCGTCCACATCGCCATCGATGTCGTTTTCGTGGATGGTTCCATCTTCGTTGACAGTCAGGTCAAAGGTCACCGTATACATGGTTTCTGTTTCGTTGTGGTACGTCATGGTAATCGTCAGATCGCCGGGCTTCGTTCCGGTCAGATCATACAGCCTCCAAATGCCGACGTCTTCGTCCGGAATGGTGTCGGTAACGATTTTCACCTCACCGTCTCCGCTCTGTTTCATATCCCATTGATATTCCGGATTCGAACGGTCAGCAAGGCAGATCTCATAGACCGCGTGGGTGTACACATCGTAAAAGGTCAGCCACACGCCGTTATGTCCCAGCCGCATTTTGCCGCCGTCAAGGATTTCGTATTCCAGCGTGTCTTTTTCCTTCATGTTCCAACACAGCGGCGGATCAAAATCATCACTGCCGCAGGAAACGCGCACAATGCCCTTGCTTTGACTGTCTCCGCTGCTTTTTTCCAGCTCCATCTTCCCCGAAATGCCGGGATTGCCTACTGTGTCGTAGAGGCTGAAACTGCCGTCTGTATTGATATCCATCGCGTAAAACTCCGTCACTGTCTTGCCGTCCGAGGCAAGCGGTTCGCAGGTCCAGCTGCCTGCCAAAGCCTCCGGCAGGTCTGTCGAACCGCACCCGCTAAGCGCGAGCGCGAGCAAAAATACGAGAACGCAGATACTTAAAATTTTTTTCATGATTTCTCCCTCCCAAAATTACAAGTATACACCTACCTTCAGTTGACAAGAGCACACACGCCTGGACGGGTTGAAATTTCAACGCATGCTTCGTTCTCGTCTCAGGCTTACGTCCAGTAAGCTTTCGTCCTGCGGCCTTGCCTGCGCCGAAATTTCGAGCCGCCAGGTTCCAAGGAAGTTTGCAGAGAAAATATTTGCCTCTGCGCGAGGCGAATGAGCGAGGCGTAGTGGTGCTACGGTGAGCGAAGACAACAAAGTGCAGAAGCAAATAGGCCTTTGCAAACCGTGTGTGCCTTTGTCAACTGAAGGTATTTGTATCAAAAAAGAGCGCGACGCGCGCGCTCGAAATTTCATGCGGGCTAAAATATTAACTTTCGTACCGTTATTCCAGCAATGGCTCTCCATGGTCGTACATATTGTTGTTGAGCTCAAGAATCGTTTCTCCGTGCGAAATCGCGAAGATGATGATGCTGTCGCGCTGGCTGCGCACATATAAAGGGGCAAAACCTCCGCGTACCAACAGCTCCCTTGTTTCGTCAAGCGTCGCTTTCATTGCGATACAAAGACAAAGCAATTTATCGCGTGACGGCCTGCGCGCGCCCGAAATAATCTGATAGGCATAGACCTCGTTGAGGTTGCTCGCTTTGACGACGCCGGATCTGGTCAGGCCTTTGGACGCAATCAGTGTCTGGAGCTGCTCCGCGAGAGAAGCTGTCGAAAGCTCATCGAGATTGCGCTTGAGGAAGCTTTCCAGCGTGTCACAGCTTTTCAATTCGTTTTCAAGATTTGTAGTAGATTTTTTTGGCATTTTGTGCTCCTTTGCGTTTCTATTGTATCAAATCTCTGATGTGATAGCCAGTGTTTGACGTAAAAATATAGTTCAAAAATAGTAGCTTTACGTTTTCGACTTGCGGAATTATTCAGCCGGTGCGCCCGCATGAATTCGCGATGAAATTGCTGCGGAAGCTGCGGCGAACGGCACCACACCTTTGTCCCCTTTGCAGTATATGGGAATAGTTTAGCACAAAGCTAAGTAAGAGTGTTATGCACCATGCTAAGTACGCGAAAAACGCAGGGCTGGTCGGCAGACCATGCGAAAATCTACTCCCTGCGCTCCGCGAAAGCCTTGCCAAGTGCGAAAAAAGCGGGGCTGGTCGGGTGTTTCCACCTAAAGTTCCCATTTTCGCCAAAAATGCTTTAAAAGATGTATTGATGTGACTTGTGATCTTTGCAAAACAAGGTGTCGTCAGTATAAACTAAACAAATATGTGAGCAACACCAAAGATGCTGATAAAAAACAGTGATAAAACACAAAAATGGAGGCGGAAAAGTGCAAAAAAATCGAAAAGAGCCTGTAATGGGCCTTCGCTCTATAAATGCAGTACATCTTTGCATGAAAAAAGGCGTGATTTGGGAACTTTGATGAGATTGCTGTAACTGGCATGCTACAGAAATCTGCGAAGCCAGCCGCAGGCGGCATCTGCCCCCATCAAAATAGGGTCAGCTAAAGAATCACCTTCCGAAACACAGCCAGGAAGATCAGGGACAACGACAGTGCAGCCTTCCTTTTCGTAACAGGGAAAAAAGGAAGGATAAAGTAATTTCTAATTACTCTTTACTCTGTTTTTCTGTACTTTTGATTCCGGCTGTTCGGTTTATCCGGAATCGTGCGCTCGATCAGTTTTTGATCTAAGGCCGGATGCAGATAGTTCTTACGGAAAGTAGGCTTGTGCGAAAGTCCGAGCCGTTTCATAATTTCTGCCGCTGAAAGTTCCTCACTACCGAGATCAGCGAGAAGTTGGTCGATAGGTGTTTTATCTTGGTCGGCGACTTGGTCGCTGATTTGATCGGCGTAATATAAGCAAATGCCTGTATCACTGATGCTGCAGTTTCTTGCAACGCATCCGGTTCTTTATTTCCTCCTTATTATTGCAATTTACGGTGAGAAAACAATATAGGGGTCAGGGCAAATCTATAGAGGAAATTTTAGAATGAAAAAATAGATGAAATTGGCTTAAAACTATGCAAAGTGCAAGCGGAAATCTTTGCGGCCTGCGCATCAAAAACAGATTGCAGCTCATTGATATTTATGAGATTCATGGAGCCTAAAGAGCTGCGGGAACTTTACTATCCATACCACTCCCTTGATCCGGCGCAGGTCATTGAGAGGATCTTGGAAGCGAAAGGGGAGGGAGAGCAGGATCTCACTGCAAGAAGCGTGAAAATATTGCGAGAGATCATGAGACAAGACGAAAAATAAAACCCGCCGCCTGCATCGGCGTACGCCGATACAGGCAGGTGGGTTTTGAAAAATCTCAGATTTTCGCAGATAATCCTCAGATTACCGAAGGAATGCTTAGCCGAAGTATCTCTCCAGCAGACCCTTGAGTGCCTTGCCGTGTCTTGCTTCGTCGCTGACCATCCGTATTAATTTTATAAAAAATTATTTTATACCTAATAAATATTGATAATAATTCCCCAGTACAGAGATAATAATAGTTTTGTTGTTGTCGGTTACTTCCCAATTGTTCAATATGCACAAAGACTCTGAATGTGCGTCAAGAATGTTACCTAAGCTTTGATTAGAATTCATTAGTGCATCTGAAATTCTTTTGGCTCTGAAATAATATTCTTGAATCAACTCCTTAGCGTCTGAATGACTATCTGTGGAAATGAATTTGTCACAGAACAAATCAATTACCTGTGTTGCGTATTTAGATTTTGTTGTACCGGCAATATAGTATGAGAAAAAACCGATAAGCGTTAAAAGCGTATTTATACTGCAAACACCATCACAATCAAGAAGATCAATATTATTTGAAAAATCATCTAAGACAATTTCGGTATGATTAAATATTTCTTTTGGAACGTTTGAGTGACTAAATAAACCCATGATAAGCCTCCTTGGATATTGGTGACACGTATTTATAGAAAAAGTTTATAGTTCAAATCCCCCATACTTTAGTAGCGTCAGAAACGTGATTAAAGTAATCTGCTAATGTGAAAGTAAAGAAATCAATATTGCTTTGAGTAGATTGCAAGTTGGTTAGTTCGCAGATTGCCTTTGCATGGGCGAAAAAAATGGAATCTATCTTTTTGCCTGATTCTATTAGTGTTGAAGCAATATTTATTGCATTTGAATAATATTTTTCAATTATATCTACGGCTGTTGCACGATCTTCGGAGAAAATGTTTTGTTCACAAAATAGTTTTACAACTTGCTTTACATATTCCATACTTGACAATGCTCCAAGATAATACATAAGGAAGCCCATAATAACAAGGCAATGGTCAACTTTTAAGCCGCCCTCATGTTCACTATCATCTTTTTTTCTGCAATAGTACAAAAGGTAGCATTAATATAACAGAAGATATCATCCGAGAAATAGTTTTCCTTTTTTTGGAATCGCTTGAATAAACTCATAGACCACTCCTTTCAAAAGTATTTTACTGATTATAAGATGTCGGGGTCAAAAGGTAATTTTACCAAAAGGTCATACAATATGTAGTAGACAATGTGACAAACAACCATACGACCAAGTGTACAGATTATGAATTCAGGGCTTTTGACCCAACACCATTATAACATAACCATTGAAAAAACAAAAGCAGAAGGAGTTTTTCTTGCAATAAAAGTTTATAAAATATAACCTAGAAGTAAAGGGAAATAGATAGCACAAAGGGTTTATACCATGAGCAGTTTTGAAAAGAAGAACAAAAGGGAAGATGTCTACCGCAGGCTTGCGCTGCTGAAAGATTTTCTTTGTGAGCATACAAGCGAAGAACATTGCGTTTCCGCAGAACAGATTTTGCGCTACTGGAAGCAGAATGGCGTTGAAGTTGACAATATAAAAACGGTATATAAGGCTCTGAACATCTTAAAAGATGAAATGGGCGTGAAAATAGAATATAACTATGTAAAGAAAGGCTATCAGCTTACGGAACAGCTTATAAAGTCAGAATGCGAAAAAAAGAATGCCGGATTGCTCCGACATTCTCATAAATCTTATTGAACTTTCAACCGTTTTGAACTATCCGAAGTATCTCTCCAGCAGACCCTTGAGTGCCTTGCCGTGTCTTGCTTCGTCGCGTGCCATTTCATGAACGGTGTCGTGAATCGCGTCAAGGTTGTTCATCTTTGCAACCTTTGCGAGGTCGAATTTACCTGCGGTCGCGCCGAATTCACAGTCAACTCTCCAAGCGAGGTTGTCCTTGGTGGTAGCTTTCATGTTCGGTTCTAAATCTTCGCCTAATAATTCAGCGAATTTCGCAGCGTGTTCTGCTTCTTCATAAGCAGCTTTTTCCCAGTAAAGGCCGATCTCCGGATAGCCCTCTCTGTGCGCGATGCGAGCCATGCAAAGATACATGCCGACTTCGGAGCATTCGCCCTGGAAGTTAGCCATAAGCTGATCGAAGATGAACTTCTTATCCTCTTCTTTGATATCAGGATTGTTCTTGACTGTCTTGCCGTAAACGCCGTATTCGTGCTCAGCAGCCAGCGTCATATCGCCTTCCATCTTTTTGAATTTGTCAGCGCCTACATGACAGACCGGACACTCTGCAGGTGGCTGGTCGCCTTCATGAACATAACCGCATACTGTACATACCCATTTCATAATTTGTTACCTCCCTAAAGTTCATTCTCATTCTTCAGATAACACGCTTTGCGCGTTTTGCCGATTCCGGCCTCGCGGCTGAGCCGAAAGAAAATAAGCGGAATCGTTTCATCAGCTCAGCATTCGCTGTCGCTGTGACAAGTACATTGGTCCGGACGCTGAGTGCTCTGCCTGCGGCTACGCCTTGGCAATCGCTTTCGCTCGGACATCTGTCTTTCATCAGCTCAGCATTCGCTGTCGCTGTGACAAGTACATTATACCACAGTTTTGGACTTGTTAACAGCGTGAGGACGATTTTTTTGCGGGAAGTTTGCGGTGGCTGGCGTGAAATATCTGTGAAATCTTGAGAAAATCCGCGAAAAAACGCTTCATCGGGGCGCGTAGCGATTGAGGGGACGTGGAGCTGCGGCGCGAAAGTGAATAACGCGGAGAGAAAAATCAAAAAAGTCGAATTTTTTATAGAATTTAGCAATTTTTTATCTGGAAGTGTTAAGAAAAATGTGATAAAATAACGTTGCGGAGCTGTCGCGAATGCGCTTCGCGCCGGAATGGCCGATTCGCGCTACGCGAGATTCTTCATATTGGGCTGCGTGCTTCTCATAACTTTGAACTGCGTGCTTCGCGCCGAGCTGACCTTCCCGCGTCACGTGGAATTTCTCATGCCGGATGGAGAGCTCACACAGCTTTGAACTGCGCGTTTCGCGCCGAGCTGCGTGCTTCGCGTAACTTTGAACTGCATTTTTAGGGCTTCATGCAGACTTTGCGGCAGACCGATGCCGCGCGGAACTCGTCATAAATCATCGAAAATTAGAGTAAATGATAAATTTTAACGGAAATAAAGGAGGTAACCCTTGCGGCATCAGACATTATTACACGATAAGTTTCAAGAATCTCTCGCGTCCGTACTTCCGATTACCATCATTGTGCTGCTGCTTTGCTTTACGGTAGCGCCGATTCCCAACAACATGCTCGTTTCCTTTTTGATGGGAGCGGTCCTGCTGATCGTGGGGATGGCTTTTTTTACCCTGGGTGCGGATACAGCGATGACCCCGATCGGAACGAAGGTCGGAAGTTGTATTACAAAATCCCGAAAGGTTTGGATGATTGTATTCGTCAGCTTTTTGCTTGGTGTCATCATCACCATCTCGGAGCCTGATCTGCAGGTGCTCGCCAACCAGGTGCCGAATATACCTAACGCGGCGCTGATCGGAACGGTGGCGCTTGGAGTCGGCATCTTTTTGATCATCGCCATGCTGAGAATCCTGTTTGGAATCAGCTTGAATATCCTGCTGATCGGATTTTATATCGTCGTCTTCCTGATGGCGATGTTTGTGCCAAAAAATTTCTGGGCGGTTGCCTTTGACTCCGGCGGGGTGACAACCGGACCGATGACCGTACCGTTTATCATGGCGCTGGGCGTCGGTGTTTCGGCGATTCGAAGCGACCGTCACGCCGGGAACGACAGCTTCGGCTTGGTCGCGCTCTGCTCGATCGGCCCTATTTTGGCTGTGCTGGTACTGGGTCTGCTCTATCCGTCGGAGGCGGCTTATACGCCGGTAGAGATTCCGGAAATGGAGAATTCACAGGAAATGATTATGCTTTTTGTGCATGGGCTGCCGCATTACGCGAAGGAAGTCGCGATTGCCCTGGCGCCGATTGTCGCCTTTTTTTTCCTGTTTAACGCTTTTTACATCAAAATGCCGAAGAAACCGCTGATCAGTATCAGTGTCGGCTTGCTTTTTACTTATTTGGGACTGCTTCTGTTCCTAACCGGCGTTAACGTTGGATTCATGCCGGTCGGAAACTATATCGGCAAAATGATCGGAAGCAAGGAGTTCAACTGGATTTTACTGCCGATTGCCATGCTGATCGGTTATTTCATCGTAAAAGCGGAGCCGGCGGTACACGTGCTCAATAAACAGGTTGAGGATCTGACCGCGGGAAGTATTCCGGCGCGCGCGATGGAGCTTTCACTTTCTATCGGCGTGGCGAGCTCGCTGGGTCTGGCGATGATTCGCGTATTGACGGGAATCTCAGTGATGTACTTTTTGATTCCGGGCTATGTGCTGGCCCTCGGGCTGAGCTTTTTCGCGCCAAAGATTTTTACCTCTATCGCGTTTGACTCCGGCGGCGTTGCTTCCGGACCGATGACGGCAACTTTCCTGTTGCCCTTCGCGATGGGAGCCTGTGAGGCAATCGGCGGACCGGAGCGGATCGTCAGCGACGCCTTCGGGGTAGTAGCCATGGTCGCGATGACACCGCTGATTACGATTCAGCTTTTGGGCGTGGAATACAAATTTCGCACGCGCAAGGAGCGCGAGGCCAGAGCGCGTGTGCAGGCCAAGCTTGAAGCCTATGCTGATGATGATATCATAGAACTGTAAGGAGGATTGCCATGGACGGATTAAATTTAGTAATCAATATCACAGACCGGGATAAGAGCGAAACGGCAATCAGATTGTTTCAGGAGAACGGTGTATTCACAACAGACGTCGCGCTGGGACAGGGCACCGCGCCAAGAGAAATCCTGGAGTATCTCTACTTGAGTCCTGCAGAAAAAGCCATTATTTTTGGCGTAGTTACCAATGCCGGACTGAGTTCCCTGTTCAAAACGTTAAAGCGCAGAATGTACATTGATGTTCCGGGGAACGGCATCGCGGTGACGATTCCACTCAGCAGCATCGGCGGCCGGCGCAGTCTGGAGTACATGCTGGACGGACAGGTATTGGGAACGAACAAGAGTCTGGAAAAGGCGGAAAGGATAGAAAGAATGTCCATCAAAACAGATTACGAACTGATTTTTGTAGTCGCGAACGAAGGCTACAGCGATATGATTATGGATGCGGCACGCGGCGCGGGCGCGGGCGGCGGCACTGTGATCAAGGCAAAAGGAACCGGGGCGGAATACACCGAAAAATTCTTCGGATTTTCGATTGCCTCCGAAAAAGAAATACACCTGCTGGTTACGCCGGCGCAGGGACGAAATGCCATCATGAAAGCGATTATGGAGCAGGCGGGACTTGAGAGTAAAGCACAATCGATTGTGTTCTCACTTCCGGTCAGCCATGCGCTCGGTCTCAGACAGCCGGAATAGCCTGCGGCACATCGCGCCGTGCGGAATGGGGAACCCGTACGACAGGCAGCGACGCCGGCTTAGCCGGAGGGCTGTCGGAAAAATCTGCGGCGTCGCCTTGACCGGGGATTATCGGAATAGCCTGCGGCACATCGAGCCGCGGCCTTGCAGTAAGCGGGACGCTCGCGAGCGGCGTTTTTCAACCTGGATTATGGTCTATAAAAATAGACCATATAGCTTTTCGATTCCGACGGTGCGCTGTGAAGCAGCCTGAGGCGCTGCCTATTTTGGGCGTGGCATATAAAAATAGACCACGAAACTGCGCGTCGTGAGGGATGGGAAATCCGCACAGCAGGCGGCTCTGCTTTGACCGGAGGGCTGACGAAACCTGCCGCGGAGCCGCGCGCGCACAAGGCTACGCAAGGCGCACCCGTGTGCGATGCAGGAAGGGCTCGGCGCATGCTTTACCGGCATGGCGGCGCGCGAGGTCGGAGACGGATTTGCGTAAGGCCGCGCGCGAGGCTGCCCGCCGGGCGCAAGGCTGTGCGAAGCGAAGGAGGCGCAAGTGCGCGAGAGCGGCTATGCGGCTCATTATGTGGAATATAAAAATATATCACAGACCTGGAGAAAGGGCTTTTTTATTACAAAAAACAATACTTTGTATGAAGATTACACAAAAATAACGGAAAAATTGTTAGAAAACGATAAAAGTACACAAAAAAACATTGCAATACAAAACAAGAGAAGGTATACTGTACTTAAACGTGTATAAATGGTAAAATTTGAATTTTCAAATAGGAGGAGATTTAAGTATGAAAAAGAAAGTTGCTTTACTTTTGGCATTGATCATGGTCTTCGCGTTATTCGCGGCGGGCTGCGGCTCAAGCGATGATGGCGAGGGCGCAGAAGGCGATTACGCGGGCACCGTCAAGATCGGTGTATTTGAACCGGCTTCCGGTGACAACGGCGCGGGCGGCAAGCAGGAAACGCTCGGCATCCAGTACGCGAACAAAGTGCAGCCGACCGTTGACATCAACGGCGAAACCTACAAGGTGGAACTGGTCACCGCTGACAACGAGTCCGACAACGCGAAGGGCATCACAGCGGCGCAGAACCTGGTATCTTCCGGCGTATCCATCGTTCTCGGTTCCTACGGCTCCTCAGTATCCATCGCGGCAGGCGATGTATTCAAAGAGGCAGGAATGCCGGCGCTTGGTGTAACCTGTACCAATCCACTGGTAACGAACGGCAACCCGGTGTACTTCCGTACCTGCTTCTTGGATCCGTTCCAGGGGACCGTTCTTGCGAACTTCGCTTATGAGAACGGCGCAAGAAAAGCTTACTGCTTATCCAAGCTCGGTGACGACTACTCCGTAGGTCTGGTAAAATACTTTGTAGAAGCGTTTGAAAAGCTCGGCGGCAAAGTTGTGGAAGAGCAGTTCCCAAAAGGAAATTCTGACTTCACATCCTATGTTGCGAACGCAAAAGCGAAAGATTGCGACGTATTCTACTCCCCGGTATCCATCGAAGCAGCTGCGCTGATCATCGACCAGGCAGAAGCACAGAAACTGGATATGCCGATTCTGGCAGGCGACACCTGGGACTCCAACGTTGTTTTGGAAGCGGCAAAGGGTAAAAATATCGAACTGAACGTAACGACCTTCTATCAGGAAGGCGGAAACCCTGAATTCGATAACGGCATCAAGGAATGGATTAACTCTGATTCCACCGCGAAGGCGAACAACAACGGCAACGACCAGATCGCGGCGGTATCCGCGATGGGTTATGACGCGTACTTCGTAGCGTTGGAAGCGATCAAGGCAGCAGGCTCTACAGATCCGGCAGACGTTCTGGCGGCACTTCCGAACGTGGTTTATGAAAACGGCGTATGCGGCACCGTCAAGTTCAACGAGAACGGCGACGCTGAAAAGAACGAAGCGGTTGTTAAGCACTGCAACACCGAAACCGGCGAATGGGAATATGTCAAGACCCAGTCGATCGAAGAATAAGAGTCATATCGCACGATTTGCTTTTGCGGTCGGCGGCGACGCAGGAAAAGCGGCACGCGCCTTAGAAACAAAATCGCGCTTAGGCATGACAGCGGGAGGAAACATCCTCCCGCTTATCGTGTCATTATGAGATAAAAAAATCTTGATAAAATTCAAGGCAAAACGGATAAAAGAGAGGTTTATTACATGGAATTATTTGCGAAATGGCTGCCATATATCCTTGCGGGCGTTTCCGTAGGCGGGCAGTACGCGCTGATTGCCATCGGTTATACGATGGTTTACGGCATACTGCGGCTGATTAACTTCGCCCACGGAGATATGTTTATGATGGCAGGATTGATTATGATATATCTGGTATCCGCGCTGCCGATCTGGTTGAGTGTGATCGTGGTCATTGTATTTACAGTGATTCTGGGCTGTATGATTGAAGAAGTGGCTTATCGGCCGCTGCGCTCCGCGCCGAGAATGTCGATCATGATCTCGGCAATCGGCGTATCCTACTTCCTGCAGAACATCGCCCTGTATGTGACCGGCGGTCTGACCAAGACCTACCCGTCCATCCCGTTCCTGCAGAAAACCGTGACCGTACTCGGTGCGCACACCAAGATGGTAACGGTCATTACACCGATTCTGACGATCGCGCTGGTATTCGCGCTGGTTATGCTGATTAACCACACGAAGATCGGGATGGCGATGCGCGCGGTATCGCGTGATTTTGAAACTTCCGAGCTGATGGGTATCGACATCAATCGGGTCATCATCGTGACCTTCATCATTGGCTCGTTCCTTGCGGCGGTCGGCTCTGTCCTGTTCTTTTCGAACTACACCGGCGTCAATCCGATGTCCGGCTCCATGCCGGGCCTCAAGGCATTCGTCGCGGCGGTATTCGGCGGCATCGGCTCCGTTCCGGGCGCGGTTGTCGGTGCGTTTGTCATCGGTATCTGCGAAAACATCATGAAGGGCGCGGGACTGACGACGTTCTCCGACGCGTTCACCTTCGTGCTGCTGATCGTCATTCTGATGGTGAAGCCGACCGGTATCTTCGGCGAAAAAAACATCAACAAGGTATAGGGAGGGGCAGAAATGGAACAGACATTATCGAAAAAAACAAAAACTGCCTGCAGTATCATCGCGATCGCGGTGTTTCTGATTTTAGTATATCTTGGCGATTCCTTCATCATGCCGACATCTAAATGGAGTATGCTGATGAAGGTACTTGAAAAAGGCTCTATTTACGCGCTGATCGCCGTGTCGATGAACCTTCTGAATGGGTTTACGGGACTCTTTTCGCTCGGACAGGCGGGTTTCATGCTGATCGGCGCTTACGCCTACGCGATTTTTGCGATTCCGGCAGCAGATCATGAAGCAGTCTATCAGTATTTTAACGGCGGCGTGCTGCAGTTCTCCATTCCGGAGATTTTGATGAACGCGTTGGGCGGTGAAGGCACGGTCGGCGGCTTCCTCGGACAATATCTCGGCATGTTCCTGCTGATTCTTTTCGCGGGACTTTTGACGGCAGGCATTGCCTTTTTGATTGGGATTCCGGTGCTCAGGCTCAAGTCCGACTATCTGGCGATTGCGACGCTGGGCTTCGCGGAAATTTTAAGAGCATTTTTCCAGTGGAACACCCTGGGACCGGTCACCAACGGTTCCAATATTCTGCGTAATTTCGCGACCTACGAAACGGCGCTGTTTCCGGTCATTTTCGCGGGGCTGTGCGTCGCGCTGATCGTCCTTTTGATCAACTCCACCTACGGCAGAGCCTTCCAGGCGATCCGCGATGATGAAATCGCGGCGGAGGCGATGGGCGTCAATCTGTTCAAACATAAGGAGCTGGCGTTTGTCGTTTCCTCCTTCTTCGCGGGCGTAGGAGGATCGCTTCTGGCGATGTTCCAGAACAATGCCGCCTCAGACGCGTTTACAACCAATATGACTTATGAAATCCTGCTGATTGTTGTTATCGGCGGCATCGGCTCCATCTCCGGCTCCGTCATGGGCTCCTTTATCTTTATCGGCCTGAACGAATGGCTGCTCAGAGGACTCGACCAAGGCAAATGGCTGGGCATTGAGTCCTCCTTGATGCACGCGGGCTTCCGCAAGGTTGTTTTCGCGGTGCTGATCATGCTGGTCGTGCTCTTCTTCTCGAAGGGCATCATGGGTAACCGCGAGCTTTCGTGGGACGGCATCGCGCGCTTTTTCCGCACCCTGCCGCAGCGTCTTAAGGCGTGGCCGGCAAAACAGAGACAAAAACGCGCGGAGCGGAAGGCAGAGCGCGAAGCGAAAAAAGCGGCGCGTGCGGCAGCCGCACAAAAAAAGGCGCATGGCGAAGAAGCAATGAAAGCCGGCAAGCCGCTGTTCACGCCGCTGCCGGTCTATGACCACGTGGTCGTATTCGAAAAGGAGGGTAAGTAATATGGCAAGCAATGTAGTATTAAAGCTCTCCGACATTACGATGCAGTTCGGCGGAGTTGTCGCGGTGGACAATCTGAACCTTGAGGTCCGCAAAAATGAAGTCATCGGCCTGATCGGACCGAACGGCGCAGGCAAGACCACGGCGTTCAACGTGGTCACCGGCGTTTACGAACCGACCAACGGCGCTGTCGATATCAATGGCATGCGTGTGATCGAAAATTTCCCGCACGGCAAGATGGCGGAGACATACAAGGGCAAGCATCAGGGTGATTATGGGCAGGTCATGAAACTGACGCCGGACAGAGTCACCAAGCTGGGGGTCGCGCGTACCTTCCAGAATATTCGTCTCTTCAAGGAGATGTCCGTTTTGGAAAACGTGCTCGTCGCGATGCACATGAACCAGAAGCAGAGCATTTTCGACTCTGTGTTCAGGTCCAAAACGGCCCGGCAGGAAGAGAAGCAGATGATCGCGGAGGCGGAAGATTTGCTGCGCAAGGTCGAGCTTTACGAAAACAGACACGATCTGGCGACCTCTCTGCCGTACGGCAAGCAGCGGCATTTGGAGATCGCAAGAGCGCTGGCGACACACCCGACGATTTTGCTGCTCGATGAACCGGCAGCGGGTATGAATCCGCAGGAGTCTGATGAGCTGATGCACTTTGTCGGCAAAATCCGCGACGAATTCGACCTCAGTATTCTGATGATCGAGCACCACATGCAGGTCATCATGGGCATCTGCGACCGCATTTATGTACTCAATTACGGCGGACAGATCGCAGACGGCACGCCGGAGGAGATTCAGAACAATCCGGCAGTTATTGAAGCATATTTGGGGGTGGATGAATCATGTTAGCAATCAGAGATTTACATGTTTACTACGGCGGTATTCACGCCCTGAACGGCATCAGTCTGGACGTACCGGACGGTCAGATCGTTTCGCTGATCGGCGCAAACGGCGCAGGCAAGTCTACGACACTTAAGGCAATAATGGGGCTTGTCAACAAGGCCGAAGGTAATGTATACTGGGATAGTACAGATATCACCGCCATGAAGACCAAGGACATCGTGGGCGCGGGTCTCATCCTTTGTCCGGAGGGACGCAGGATCTTCCCGGATCTGACGGTTGAGGAAAATCTTTCGGCGGGTGCATATCTGCGCAAGGATAAGGACGGTATCGCAAAGGACAGAGCATGGGTCTACAGCCTTTTCCCACGTCTACAGGAAAGAACCTGGCAGCTGGGAGCGACGCTCTCCGGCGGCGAACAGCAGATGCTGGCGGTCGGCAGAGCGCTGATGAGCAGACCGAAGCTTTTGATGCTGGATGAACCTTCTCTGGGTCTTGCACCGCTTATCATCAAGGATATTTTTACAATTATTCAGCAGATCAAAGATGCGGGCGTGAATGTGCTCCTGATCGAGCAGAACGCGAAGGCGGCGCTGGAGATTTCCGACTATGCCTATGTCATGGAGACCGGAAACATCACCATGGCGGGTCCGGGACGGGCGCTGATGAATGACGAAAGAGTCAAAGCGGCATATCTCGGCGAATAATGCTTCCGCGCACGAACGTAGATAAGGGGGATTTATGAACAAGTGCAGGAAACGCATCCTCAGTCTGGTTCTGGTCGTTTGTCTGACGGCGGGGCTGACCGGGTGCACCACCTATACAAACTTTAAGAATGCTTTCTTTGGGACAGATACAGTCGCAAAGGAAAAGACCATCAAAATCGGGGTATTTGAACCAACCTCCGGCAGTATGAAAACGCAGGGTAAGGAAGAAGTCATGGGCATTGAACTGGCGCATGACCTTTATCCGACGGCCTGCGGCAAGACGGTGGAGCTTGTGTACGCGGACAACAAGTCCGATATGTATGAAGCGGAGGCCGCGATTCAGGAGCTGATTTCCAGCAGCTCGCCTTCGATGATTCTGGGCAGCTACGGCGAAACCCTGTCCCTGATCGCGGGAAAGTACATCGAAGCGGCGAATATTCCGTCCATTACGATTTCAAGCACCAATCCGCTGATTACCGCCAACAATCCGTACTATTTCAGCGCAACCTACAGTGAGGCCAGACAGGGCGACGCGTTGGCGGACTTTGCCTATCTGTCTCAGAATAAGGATATGGTAGCGACCGTCAAGCTGGAAAACGACGATACTGCGACCGCAACGATCAAGCGCTTTACCAACCGCATGAAGAAACTGACCGAGAACAACCGCTGCGTGGTCGGCAGCTTTACCTTGAGCACCACTTCTGCGGATTATACGGAAACGATCGAAAAGATTCGGGAATCCGGCGCGACGGCTGTTTTTCTGGCGGTTCCGCCGACAGTCGCGAAGGACTTTCTGACACAGGCGCAAGAGCAAAAACTGCCGTATATGCTTTTCCTCGGGACCAGAGCCTGGGGGGATAAGGACTTTTTGGAGTTTGTCAAAGCGAATAAGCAGCTGCACATCGGGTACCCGGCGGAGCAGGCGACAAATAACGAAACGGCGATGTCGCAAAAATTTATGGAAGCCTTCCGCACCAAATACGGCGAAGATGCGGAGCTTTCTCAGCGAACGGTTGTTGCCTTCGACGCCTATCTTTTGGCGGTTACCGCCATGGATCGCGCGATGCAGGCGGTGCGTGACACCGATCCGGACACGATCGCGCAAAACAGCGCGACCGACGCGGAGGCGCGCGCGAAGAAGGAAGCCTGGCAGGTCGCGCGTGAAACCGGAATTCCGAGCGGCACGCAGATTAAGGACGCGCTCAACGGCATTGACAATTTTGAAGGAGCGTCCGGCGTCATCAACTATAAGGGTAAGAATGAGGCGACCAAGTCGGTGTCCATCAGCCATATCGCGAACGGAACGGAACTTCCGGCTTATGTGTCGGAATCCTGATGCGGCGCGGGCAGAACAGCTCCGCCGAAGATATTTTGCGGGATTGCGGCATGAAATGCTTGCGTGAAGCCGCGGGGTAGGCTATAATAAGGCTGTATCCCTCACAAAATTTTTTGGAGAAACAAAATACAAGGATATAGAACGAACGAAAGGAAGATACTATATGGAAGAGAAAATCATAGATGCAATCGCTCAGATCAGACCGTTCCTGCAAAGAGACGGCGGCGATATCGAATTCGTAGAATTGACAGATGATAATATCGTGAAGGTAAGACTGCAGGGTCACTGCGCAGGCTGCCCGGGCGCGACCATGACCATCAAAGGCGTGGTAGAAAGACTGATCAAGGAAACCTATCCTGAAATTCAGGCGGTAGAAGCAGTCTAAGCTTGATAGGAAATACCAAAGAAAGAGTGAATTGCGAGCGGCCGATGACAAAAATCCCGCGGCAAGAACACTCTTTCTTGCTCTTCGCGGCAAAGTGCCCCAGATAGACGAAGGAGAAAAACATGGAAACGAATGAAAAAAAAGGCTGCGCGGACTTCGCGGAGGTCGCGCGCATCATAGAACAGAACAGGGAAGAACTGCTCGAAGCACTCTCCAGCGCGGTTCGGATTCAGAGCGATCAGGCGGAGCCTGTCACCGCGGAGGACGGCAGTGTCTATCCATTCGGCGCGGGCGTACAGCAGGTACATGAGGCTGTGCTCGCGATGGGTCGTGAGATGGGTTTTGAGGCTGTGGACATCGATCATTACGGCGGACATATCGATTTTCGCGGCAGTGAAGACAGCGTTATGGGAATCGTCGGTCACTTGGATGTGGTGCCGGCGGCGGGCTGCTGGGACTTTGACCCTTACGGCGGAGAAATCAGAGACGGCTATATTTACGGACGCGGCACGACGGATGATAAGGGGCCGGTGCTTGCTTGCTTGTACGCGATGAAGGCGCTCAAGGAAGCGGGCTTCACGCCGAAGAGTACAGTGCGCCTGATCTTAGGCCTGGATGAGGAAACCGGATGGAAAGGCATGGAATACTATTTGGAACGCGTGCCGGCGCCGGATTTCGGTTTCACGCCGGACGGTGATTTTCCGATCATCAACGGAGAAAAGGGCAATCTGGTCTTTGAGGCCGCGCGGAAGTTCGCGAAGTCATCGAATCAGGGGCTTACGCTTCGCTCTATTCACGCGGGAAATGCTGCCAACAGCGTGCCGGACGCGGCAAGAGCGGTTGTACGCAATCCGGAGGGAGATTACAGCAAGATCAAAGCGGAACTTGCCGCTTTTCGTGAGGAAACCGAATACAAGCTGAACTGCAAGGGCATCGGTAAATCGCTGGAGCTGACTGCGGCAGGACGAGGCGCGCACGGCGCAACGCCGGAGGCGGGTCTGAACGCCATCTCAATTTTGATGGCATTTTTGGGACGACTGAATTTTGCCAATGAGGAACAGAACGATTGGATTGCCTTCTATAACCGCTGCATTGGCTTCGACCTGTGCGGTGAGAAGCTGGGAATCGGTTTCTCTGATGAAGTTTCCGGCAACCTGGTGTTCAACGTCGGCATGGCGGAGATGAATCCGGAGCTTGCCAAACTGATTATCAACATCCGGTATCCGATCAGCTGCACGCAGGAGCAGGTATTCGCGGGTATGGCGGAAAATTTTGAAAAATACAACATCGGATGGGTATTGGACAAGAACCAGGACCCGCTGTATATGGATTTGGACAATCCGATGGTCAAGACGCTTTTGGAGGTTTACAGAAGTCAGACGGGCGATGAGGAAAGCCAGCCGCTTGTCATCGGCGGCGGCACCTACGCGCGCGCCATGAAGCATGTTATCGCTTACGGCGGGCTGTTCCCGGGCGATGAAGATCGTATGCATCAGCCGAATGAGCGTCTGAGCGTGGAAAGATTGCTGCAGATGACAAAAATTTATGCTGAAGCTATTTACAAATTAGCTTCGGAAGCATATAATAAATGACGAAAATGTGATCTGTTTCAGGGCGAGGTGAAATTCCTCACCGGCGGTATAGTCCGCGAGCTGCCTTTGCCAAAACCGGCGGAGCGGCTGATCAGGTGTGATTCCTGAACCGACGGTATAGTCCGGATGAGAGAAACAAGACACGCGAAATTTTTGCGTGCATCAAGCCTTGATTCAAACAATCAAGGCTTGTTTATTGACCTAACCCGGTTTGATTCGCGCGAAGCAAGAAAGTCAAACCGATGGTAGGTCAAAGGCAAAGGTTTCCGATGAAGCAGAGCCATTGGCGAAAGCTGAGTCGTAGAAACCGACTGCGATTGGTCTAACCCGGTTTGATTCGCGCGAAGCAAGAAAATCAAACCGATGGTAGGTCAAAGGCAAAGGTTTCCGATGAAGCAGAACCATTGGCGAAAGCTGAGTCGTAGAAACCGACTGCGATTGACCCAACCCGGTTTGATTAAGAAAATCAAACCGACTGTTTCAAGAAACCTGACAGATTCCGAGTCACCTTAGGCAGCGCATCAGCGCGGCGGCAAAACGCGCTGGAAGCTGCTGCACGACACTTCAAAGAAAGGAACTGTAAAACAATGAACAACATGAACACAAAAATGAAATCACAGCAGCTTGTAAAAATGGCGATGATGGCGGCGCTTGCCTGTGTCGTCGGACTGATTCGATTCCCGCTGATTCCGGCGGTATCGTTTCTGACCTATGACTTCGCGGACATTCCGATTTTGATTACGACCTTCGCCTTCGGACCGGCTTCCGGCCTTTTGGTGCTGACGGTTGTCAGCTTCATTCAGGCATTCCTGATGGGCGGAGACGGATTTTACGGCTTCATCATGCACATCATCGCTTCCGGGGTTTTCCTGATGATCGCGGGTTTGATGTACAGAAAGCATAAGACCAAAAAAGTCGCGATTCTCAGCATGCTGATCGCGACCCTCGCGATGACGCTCGCTATGGGCGTGGCGAACTACTACATCACGACCTTCTACCTTGGCGGTGAAGCGATGAGACAGACCGTTGTCGGCATGATGCCGCTGATTCTCGCGTTCAACCTCATCAAGGGGGCACTGAACGCGGTGATTACCTTCGTGGTGTACAAGAGGATTTCAGGCTTCCTGCATCAAGAGGGTCTGAGCTTCAAGCACGCGGACAAACCCGTAAAGCAGCAGTAAATAACAGAATGGAGCAGTTATGGAGCAGAAAGCCCTAACCGAATACCGGATAAAAAATGAAGAGGAAACGCGCGCCTTCGCCCTCGCTCTGGCGCAAAAGCTTGCGGCGGGCGATGTGCTGGCGCTGATCGGCGATCTGGGGACAGGGAAGACCGCGCTCACACGCTATATCGGCGAGGGACTGGGAATCCGACAGAGAATCAGCAGTCCGACTTTTACGATCGTCAAGGAATATACGGACGGCAGACTGCCGCTCTATCATTTTGATGTTTACCGCGTGACGGATCCGGACGCGCTGTTTGAAATCGGCGCGGACGAGTATTTTTACGGTGACGGCGTCTGCGTGATCGAATGGGCGGATCTGATCGCGGATAGCCTGCCGGAAAACACCAAGTATATCTATCTACGGTACGGGGAAACCCCGGAGGAGAGAATTTATCAATGTACATGTTAGCGATTGAAACAACCGGACCGAATGCTTCCGTCGCCCTGTTTCATGCGGAGAATCCTGACGGGGGCTTGACCGCCGCGCTCGCGGAGCGGGCCGTTCTGGTGGGCGAGAAAACCTCGCGCGAGGCAAAAAACCATCTGAAAAATCTGATGCCGCTGGTTCGGGATCTGCTCGCGGACTGCGGTGTCACCAAGGAACAGCTGACACACATCGCGGCTTCCGTCGGGCCGGGGTCCTTTACCGGAATCCGCATCGGCGTGGCGACGGCGCGAGCGTTGGCGCAGGTCCTGGAGCTGTCATGCGTCGCGGTGCCGACTTTGGAAGCCTTTCTTTACGCGCAGGCACCAAACGACGCGGACGAGCGCGTTATCTGCGGCATCATCAACGCCAGACGCGGACAGGTTTACGGTATACTGGACGGCTATCTGCCGGGCGGTCCGTATCTGCTTACCGACGTACTCGCGGTCATCACGCGGCAGGTAAAACAAGACGGCAGGCAGGTGCTGTTTTACGGAGACGGCATCGATGCCTATGAAGCTCAAATTATATCGCTGTTAGGCGATGCGAAGATGGAAAAAGACAGAGATTATGATTTCGCGCCGCAGGAAACGCGCGATCAAAGCGCGGCAGCGGTCGGGCGCGCGGCGCTGCGCAAACTCTCGCGCGGAGAAACCACAGACTTCGCCAATCTGCTTCCGGATTACATGCGGCAGGCGGAGGCAGAGGTCAAATTGGCCGCGGGACAGCTTCCGATCTGCCGCGGACCGAAACAGGAATAGCGCTTCCGGCAGCGCGGCCAAAACGAAAAAACAGCGGCAAGAGAAACGGAAACAGCGGCGGGCGGGCTTCAAAACAGGAAGGTCTGCCTGTTTAAGAGGTAAGGAAAATGGAAGAGCTTGTGTTCAGAACGGCGCAGGAACGCGATGTCGCGGCAATCGAGACTCTGGAGCGGCAGTGTTTCGCGGTGCCGTGGTCTTATGAATCGCTTTATCACGATGTGATGAAGAATCAGCTGGCATCATATATCGTCGCCGAAGCGGACGGCGTGCTCTGCGGGTATGTCGGTATCTGGAAGATCGTCGATGAGGGACATATTACCAATGTCGCGGTCTCACCGGACTATCGCCGCAGGCATATCGCGCGCGCAATGCTGGAAGCGCTGATCGCGCGCTGCGGACAGAACGGAATCACAAGTTATACGCTGGAGGTCCGCGTCGGCAACGAACCGGCGATTAAGCTGTATGAGGGGCTCGGCTTTACGGCCGCGGGACTTCGCAAAGGCTATTATGAGGATAACGGCGAGGACGCGCTCATCATGTGGAAGGGGAAACTGTAAAACCATGAAAGACGGAAAATTCCTGACGATGGCAATTGAAAGCAGCTGCGACGAAACCGCGATCGCGGTCGTAGCGGATGGCAGAAACGTGCTTTCCAATGTCATCTCATCTCAAATAGATATTTTTAAAAACTACGGCGGCGTGGTACCGGAGATTGCCTCCAGACACCACCTCGAAAACATCAACCATGTCATGCGGCAGGCACTGGACGAAGCGGGAACGACGCTGGATGAGATTGACCTCATCGGCGTGACCTGCGGACCGGGGCTGATCGGCGCACTGCTGGTCGGCGTGGCGACTGCCAAGGCGGTGGCTTTCGCGAAGGATATCCCTTTGGTCGGGGTTCATCATCTGCTTGGACACATCAGCGCCAACTACATTCAGGAGCCGGAGCTTACACCTCCGTTTATGGCACTCATCACAAGCGGCGGACACACCGAGATCGTCGATGTCAAGAGCTATACGGACTGTGAAATTCTCGGCGGAACCAGAGACGATGCGGTGGGCGAGGCTTATGACAAGATCGCGCGTGTACTCGGACTCGGCTATCCGGGAGGACCGAAGATCGACAAAATCGCCAAAGACGGCGATCCGCGGGCGATCAACTTCAAGCGCGTGTATCTCGAAAAGGACAGCTTTGACTTCAGCTTCAGCGGGCTTAAGACCGCAGTGCTGAACTATATCAACCAGCAAAAACAGGCAGGGATAGAAATCAACCGCGCGGACGTGGCAGCGAGCTTCCAACAGGCGGTCATGGACGTGCTGGTACGCAAGACGGTGGACGCGGCGGTTCTCAAAGGAGAAAAAAAGCTCGTACTGGCAGGTGGCGTGGCGTCAAACTCCAAGCTCAGAGAAATGCTCGGCGCGGCCTGCGAGAAGGCAGGCATTCGCCTGTACCGGCCAGATCCGGTTCTCTGTACGGATAACGGCGCGATGATCGCGGCCGCGGCCTATTACATCTATCAGAGCGGCCGGACCGACAATCTGGATCTGGAGGCCTATGCCAATCTGCCGCTCGAATCGGAGAGGCGGGAATCATGATTATTTTATCAGCGAATCGATTAAGCAAGGGATATGGCACTGACGTAATCCTCACGGATGTCAGTTTTCATGTCAATGCCGGAGACCGCGTGGGCATCGTAGGACGAAACGGCGCGGGCAAGACGACCCTCCTCAAGCTGCTGACCGGAGAACTGACAGCAGATGAGGGGGAATTTTTCGTGTCACAGGACACGCGCGTAGGCTATCTGAAGCAACGAGACAATTTTGACAGCGAAGGAACCGTTATCGGTGAAATCGACAAGATCTTCAGCGAAATTCACGATCTCGAAGCGCAGATTGAGCAGGTGAGCGCCGAAATCGAAGCCGGCAGCAGCGGCGCGGCGCAGATGGAAAAGCTCGACCGCCTGCATCTGGCCTACGAGCAAAAGGGCGGCTACACCTATAAATCTGAGATCACCGGTATTCTGCATTCCATGGCTTTCACCTCGGAGTTTTACAATAAGAAGATCGGATCTCTGTCCGGCGGTGAGCGTACGCGTCTCGCGCTGGCGGCTTTGCTGCTCGAAAAACCGGATCTTCTGCTTCTCGACGAGCCGACCAACCATCTGGACATCGGTACGCTTAAGTGGCTGGAGCAATATTTGTCCGGCTACAAGGGGACGATCATGGTCGTTTCTCACGACCGATACTTTTTGGATCGGATCGCAAACCGCATTTTTGAGGTCGAAAATCATAAGGTTTATACCTATGAGGGAAACTATACCAGGTCACTTTCTCAAAAGGCGCTGCGCCGCGAAACACAGCAGCGTGCCTACGACAATCAGCAGCGGGAGATCGCCAGACAGGAAGAGATGATCCGCAAGATGAAACAGCATGGCACCGAGCATCTGGCCAAACGCGCGGCCTCCAGAGAAAAGCGTCTCGATATGCTCGAACGCGTCGAACGTCCGGAGGCACTCAAGGGCCGGATGAAAATCAGCTTTAAGCAGAATTTTCCGTCCGGCGAGGATGTGATTCTGGCACAGGAGCTTTCCAAGTCCTTCGGCTTTGGAGAGAACAAGCGCGAACTGTTTCACCATGTCAACATGAATATTAAACGCGGGGAACGCGTCTGTATTGTCGGGCCGAACGGCGTCGGCAAGACGACACTTTTGCGGATTTTGATGGAGGAGCAGCAGCCGACGAGCGGACATCTCAAGCTCGGACACAATGTCGCCTTCGGGTATTACGATCAAGGGCAGCTTCTGCTCAATGAGTCCAATACGGTCCTGGAGGAACTGAAGGAATCCTACCGTTTATATACGGATACGGAAATGCGCTCGATTCTGGGTCGCTTCCTGTTTCGCGGAGATGAGGTATTCCTGCGGGTCGGCAGCTTGTCCGGCGGCGAGAAAGCAAGACTCTCTCTGCTCAAGCTGATGCTCAGCGGCGCCAATACGCTGATTCTCGACGAACCGACCAACCATCTGGATATTGAGTCCAAGGAGGTCTTCGAGGACGCGCTGCTGGAATTTCCGGGGACGGCGATCATCGTATCCCATGACCGTTATTTTCTTCAAAAAATCCCGACGCGGATTTTGGAGCTGACGCATGACGGCTTCTGCGAATACCTCGGTAAGTACGACTATTATCTCGAAAAAAAAGAATCGCTCGGCTCCGGCAAGCAGTATCTGGCGGGTATGAGCGGTGAAAACGCCGCGCGCAAGGGCAGTGGGGACGCGCAGAGTACGGCGCCTTTGGACGCCACGCAGCAGCGGCTCTTGAACAAGCAGAAGGAAGCCGAAGAACGGCGGCGGCAGAGACAGTCGGAAAAGCTGGAGGCAGAGATTGAAAGGCTCGAAACGAAGATCGCGGAGATCGAAGCGCAAATGAACGATGAAAAGATCGCGGCGGACTACAACGCCATGCAGGCCCTAAGCAGCGAGCACGAAACGCTTTCTCAGGTCTTAGAAACGACCTTCGAAGCGTGGTCGGCATTGCAGGATGCGTAAATTTCACAAAAATAACAAGAAAATGGCGCAATTTACCCTTGCATTGACAGGGAAAACTTTATATAATGTTACGTAGCTTATGATATAGTTAAAATTATAACTGAAAAATATGGAGGCTTAAGTATGATTTTTGATGAGATTAAGGATATTATTATAGACCAGCTGCAGGTGGATGAATCCGAAGTAACGATGGATACCAACCTGATGAAGGACCTCTCGGCGGACTCTTTGGACGCGGTAGAGATCATCATGGCTATTGAAGAGGAATACGGCATTGAGATTCCGGACGAGGACGCGGAAACCTTCCAGACTGTCGGTGATCTCGTACGATATGTAGAAGAAAACAAATAGAGATCAGAGGGTAGGAGTACGGGATATGAAAGAAAAACAGATATCAAAAGCCGTCATCAAAAGACTGCCGAGATACCGGAGATATCTGCGCGAGTTGCAGAAAAAAGGAATTGAAAAGATTTCTTCCAAGGATCTGAGCAATCTGATCGGATATACGGCTTCGCAGATCAGACAGGATTTGAATAATTTTGGCGGTTTCGGACAGCAGGGCTATGGTTACAGCGTCAACTATCTGTATGAGGAAATCGGCAATATCCTGGGACTGAACAAGGAATATCAGCTCGTTGTCGTCGGCTACGGCAGACTGGGGCAGGCGATGGCCAGCTATATTTATAAGACCGAAAAGAATTTTCATATCAGAGGAATCTTTGACGTTAAGGAAATCATCCGTGACGTGGAGTTTGAGGACGCTGAGATTTTGACCTGCCGTTCGCTGGCAGGCTTCGTCAAGGAGCAGCACATCGATATCGCGGTCATCACGGTACCGGCCGAGAAAGCGCAGATTGTAGCGGACACTGTTTCGGATGCGGGCATCAAGGCGATTTGGAATTTTACCGCGGTGGATCTGGAACTGCCGGATGACGTGGCGGTGGAGAACGTACATGTCAGCGACAGCTTGCACGCGTTGACCTACTATATGCAGGATATGCGGCACGAGGACGAGGATTAGGGGACGAAGGCGCGCATGGCGCTCATGGACGAACGTCGCTTCGTAAGGTGCTTTTGTCGATATTCCGGAAATATCATTTTGCGATATTTCCTACATAAGAAAAAAGCAACCGGCCTATTGACCGGTTGTTTTTTTACATCTTACGTATGCCGTATGTAGATTAGCCTTCTACCGGAGCGTCTACCGGACATGCGTCCGCGCAGGAACCGCAGTCGATGCACTTATCAGCGTCGATCACATAGATGTTGTCGCCTTCGGTGATAGCTTCTACAGGACATTCAGCTGCGCATGCGCCGCAAGCGATGCAAGCGTCTGTAATTTTATAAGCCATGTTCTTATCCTCCTATAAAAAAGATATATCTTTACGAGGACAATTATAGCAGACTGCGGTATAATAGTAAAGTACAAATCAAGTGAAATTCCGGTGAAAATTATGTTATAAAATGAAAAAGTTAATTCACCGAATCGATGTAAGCAAGTGAACTTAGTCGT
>ERZ825896.121-NODE-121-length-101753-cov-8.024140_pt1 | contig 101753 bp, 87 predicted proteins | sample MGYA00519858_ERZ825896 | MGnify/ENA primary metagenome ERZ825896 (study PRJEB31778, sample SAMEA3449214) | human gut metagenome | biome: human gut; feature: human-associated habitat; material: faeces | place: United Kingdom | collected 2010/2012 ... | reverse complement strand
ATCCACCTTTGGAGTGGGTGCTTTCTGTTTAATTAGATATTATCATCTTATGTCTGATAATTCAGGAGGTTTTACTAATTTGGATGATTTTTTACAGTAAGGCGGTCAGTGTCTTTTTTGACAACCATATTGTCATCAAGCAGATGCTGCTTGATTTCTTCGATATTTTCATTGATATGCTGCAAACTGTCAGCATACTCTTCTTCTGAATATTCATCTTTAGCATTTAGCATATTTTCACGAATTTCCAAAGCTTTCATATAGGTACAGAGTTTTTTATTGATGAGGTTGTTCTTAAAGGACAGCTTAACAGTAGCAGGTTTGAAATTGCCCTCATCGTCCTTATCTGCCTCAAATTTCATATCAATCTGATCATCCAGTTTAAACAGTAATGATAATACATCAGAAACTGTTTCTATATCAAAATCCATGAAAATATTAATGCTGATGCCTAGTGCATTGGCAATCTTTAAAAGCTGGTCAGGCTTTGGATTGCGGATTCCATATTCATATTTCTTTATTGTTGCGGAATTTATGCCGGACAACTGACCAAGCGTTTCCTGTGATATTCCACGCATATTGCGAAAGTATTTAATCTTTTCTCCAGTAGTCATAGGTTGGGAGATTATGAGATTACAGCAGATGAAGTACTTGGTGGTATTGCACCAAAGGCAAATAAGTTGGAACAGGCAAAGCAAATGCTTTGTGAATTGGCAGAAACAACTAATATGGTGCAGAGTAATGAAATATTTGAAATGGCTGATAAACAGGGCATTTCAAAGAGAACATTGGAAAATGCCAAGAAAGAACTAGGTATCCGGGCAAAGAAAATCAATAATTCGTGGTATTGGGAACTGGATGCAGTAAAACAGAGATAGGGTAAGAACGCAACATTGCAGGCTATATAGAAATTGCGGAGATAAACTTTGCAAGGTTGCAAAGCATATAGACTTTGCAGTGTTGCGGTCTTGAATGAATTAGGAAAGGGATGGTGGATTGATATGAAAAATGTACAGATTTCAGAAGAACTCTTCGTTGCGATAATGAGATATTTTATGTTGGAACAGGAAGAACTGTTGCCTCAGATAAAACAGGGGCTGGAGAAGAAGCTGGACGCAATGGTAATGAGAGAATTGTATACAAAATATAAGAGTGCACTAACGGAAGAAGAAAAGGAAAAGGCTCGAAAAGAATATTTGGATAGACGAGGTGTGCCGGAGAGTTTTCGGTGGTAGTTTTTCTTAAACATATATAACGGCTGCGTGTCACGCTTCCGTTAGAATGGATAAGGAAAATGTGGTGTGCTTGACATAGTGGAGGCTTGTGTACATTGACTGCCGCAGGCAGAAAAGCTCCCGGCAGGGCGCAAAACCTGACTTGTCAGGTTGCATTTTTGATGGCGTAGCTGTCAAAAGTGCTTTTGCGTTACTTTCGACGAAAGTAACAAAGCCTGCGCCGTATTCGGCGCTAATATGACAGATAAAAGAAAGGGGAAGATTGCCTATGGAGAGAACGGTAAGTGCAATGATCGGAAAAGGTTCTGTGAACCATAATACCAGAGCATTTACAGCTAAGAATGTAGATAAAAACAGAAGTGCTGATAATGTGGAATTTTGCCAGGAAGATATTAAGCAGGTTTATCATAAATTGTTTGATGAAGCACGGGAACGATATAATGCAAAACAGAAACGGAAAGATTGGGTAATTGATAGTTATTATGAAAAAATCAGGAGGGGTAAGCAAGAAAAGTTATTTCATGAAGTGATATTTCAGATTGGAAATAAAGATGATATGAATGCCAAAAATGAAGATGGATTGTTGGCAAAAAGGATTTTAACGGAATTTATGGATGAGTTCCAAGCTAGAAATCCTAACTTGTATATATTCTCGGCACATTTGCATATGGATGAAGAAACACTGCATCTGCACATTGATTTTGTACCATATATTACAGGAAGTAAGCGAGGACTTGATACAAGGGTATCATTAAAATCTGCACTAGCGGCAGAAGGCTTCACTGGTGGCACTAGAGGTGCTACCGAATTAAATCAGTGGATTGCATCAGAGAAGCAGAAACTTGCGACAGTTATGGAACGATATGGTGTGGAATGGGTGCAAAAGGGTACACATGAGAAGCATTTGTCGGTGCTTGAATTTGAAAAGAAAGAACGAGCAAAAGAAGTAGCAGAATTGGATAGCCAGAAGCAGGAAATAACTTCTGTGGTTGCACAGCTTGGGGAAGAGGTTTCTGCGAAGAAACAGGAATTACAGAATGTTACTATAGAAAAGGAACTGGCTGAGGAAGCTACACAGAAGGCAAATGAAGAGAGAACTATAGCACAACAGGAGAAGGAAGTACTGCTTGCAGGTAATCAGAATTTGAGGATGGAGAATACAAGGCTTGAAAGTCGCAAGGACGGACTTCGTATGGATAATCATGATTTGAAGCAAAAGCAGTTACAGTTGCAGACCGATAATGAAGAACTGGAACAAAGGAATGATTCATTGAAATCTGATAATCAGGTATTAAGACAGAAATATAATGATTTACAACAGAGTAATGTTCAGCTTGAAAAGCAACAGAATGAGCTTAAGAGCCATGTAGAGCAGATAGTGCAGTCGGAGCAGTTATTACAGCGTGATGTAAGAAAGTATGATGAAGCACCGGAGTGGCAATTGCCGGAACCGGGAGCATTTGCAAGTGCTAAGTCATTTCGGGATAAGGTGGTAATGCCATTTGTGAATAGACTTAAGACTTTGATAAAGAACCTGACAATCCAATGCGTAAGGCTAAAAGAGGAAGTATTACAGCTTCGGAAGGAAAAGAAGAGACTGTCAGATGATGTGGAGTTTTACAAGGGTAAGATTAAGGATATGAGTGATAGGACAGAGCTGTTGCAGGAAAAGGCTGATGATCTAGAGCGTGTGAAGAAATATGCTAGTGAAGAGCAGATTGATACGATTATTCGTATGGTAAAGGAACAGGAGCGTACAGAACAGCAGATAAGGCAGTATGACAGGTCTTATGGGACAAGATAATGGGAAGGATGGATTAATGAGATGAAAGATAAGGGAATTATGCAATGGAAAGCTGTAATGTTGATAGTAATGGGCAGACAGAAAGCAAAATGGACAGTTAAAAAATTGGCAGATTGACTCAATCAAAAGAGAACAGCAATGGGAGAGGGAGATTAGATGAAGAAAGAGTTATTAGAGTAGAAGGAAACTATCTAATAACTCCTTTTTTATTTTAATTGATTTATGTAATTGGCAACATCAAAGTTCTCTTTGGGTGCATTTGACCTTAAGTAAAGAGGATGGTGGGGGTGACCTGCCTTAGATGAAGTTCCAAAAGTAATCCAGTTATAATTTGAAGTTATAGAATAAATATCGGATAGACATTTCTTTAAATATGGTCGTTTAGTAATTAGAGTTCCCCAAGCAGCCCAAATTTCCGTAATGCTATAGTTGTTAAGAATTGAACTAATTACAGATAGGTTTTGCTTGCAAATTGAGTCATTCATTGTGAAATCCATATCATTTGGTTTGGTTGCACGTTGAGGATATAAGTTTATCATTATCCATCCGTCATAATTATTAATATGTGCGATTCTTGCAACTGACCGAATTGTAGGATCAAGTTTTTGAGGGGTAGCAGTACTTGGGTTAACTCCCACACATAAAAGGGGAGTCTCGCAACAATTACCCAATGAGTATCTGCATAAATTATTAGAGTCTGTTTCGTAAATCCAATTTTGATTAGTCATAATATGATTCTCCTTTTTGAATTATTGTATCATTAATTTGCACGAATTTAAAGATGAAAGTAATTACTTTAATAATTATTTTTAAACATATAAAAGTAATTTGAAAAATAATTATAATATGGTATAATAAGATTAATAATAATTAATCAGGTGGTGGAATGTTTGGAAATAAATGAAAATAAAACATATAAAGCCCAGATGTTTAATAGAGGACAATCAGCTAAGGTTTTTAAGGAGGTTGTAGAAAAGGATTCGCCAGCATGTGTAATAAGAAATAGCGAACCTTATGTGGCTATTTTAAAATATGAGTCTTATATTGCTTTGATAAAAAAAGCAAAAAAATATGATGAATTGGAGGAAAAAAAGAATGCTTTATGATGTTTCGTTAGAAATATTGAAAAAATGCTTAAACAATTGTTTGCATTGTTCATCAAATTCATGCCACAATTCTAAAACGATACTTGGACTAGATACAATAGAGCAAATAATTGATGACATTATATTTATAGGTGCAAAAAGATTGTGCTTATCAGGTGGAGAACCATTTTTACATCCAGATATAGTTGAAATGATAGAATATGCTGCTCAAAAAGGCTTGATTGTGGACGTATATTCAAGTGGTATAATGGGTGAACATAATTTGGAAAAACCAATCAGTAAAGAAATGCTTTTGGAATGTAAAAAGAGGGGGTTAAATAGAATTATGTTTAATGTTCAGGCAGCAGATTCAGCAGTATATGATGCGATAATGGGAACAAAGGGTAAATATGATTTGTTAATTCAAAGTATTTCTAATGCAAAAGATTGTCAAATAGATACAGAAATACATTTTGTTCCAATGAAACAGAATTGTAATCAGGTTGCTAATGTTGTGAAATTAGCGGAACAATTAAATGTATGTTGCGTGAGTTTTTTGCGCTTGGTTCCACATGGAAGAGCGGAAGATAATAAAGAAAAAATTATGTTATCTGATGAAGAGTTAAGAAGTATTCAAAAAGAATTATATTGTATAAAAGAAACAGGGAAAAAGGTAAGAATAGGGTTACCACTTTCACGTGCTGATGTAAAAACTAAGTGTCATGCTGTGCGAGAAAAATTATACATAAAATTTGACGGAAGCGTTTATGGATGCGAAGCATTCAAATATATAAAGTTTTTCACAGAGGATATGAAAGAAATTATCCCAGACAATGTTTTAGATAACAGAATTAGAGAAATATATAACAATTCGTTGTTTCTGGATAAAAGTATAGAGTTAGTAGATAGATATTCAGAAGACTGTATAGGATGTGAAAATTGTCCTGTTCAAAAATTTTTAAGGGAGGAAAGATAAAGTGTTTAATATTAATGATAAAAATTTAATTGATGATATTAACAATGAATTTTCAAAATTAATTGAAAAAGAAGAACAAGAATTCGAATATAAGTTTGAACATCCATTAGATGAAGAGGCAAGAGGAAAATTAAAAGAGATAATAATTGATGGAAAAAATTCAATTGAGTATTCTCAAGTTGTACAATTAGATAAATTGTGGATAATGCTTATTAACAAAGCTATTAAGTGCTTGCGATTTTTTGATGAAAGAGAACCTTTTTTAAATAATAATAATAAAACGCCTGTCGCATATGGAATCGATAAATTAGAAGCTTATCATAATAGATATTCGTCTTTTGAAAGCCTTTTATATGGCGCAAGTTCATATTATAGAGATCATGTATTTCACGCTATAAGGACATGGATGCTAGGGGTTTTTTGTTTGTTAAAACCTATGTCGCCAGATAAAAAGATATTTATTAATCAAATAACAATTGATGGTTGCGCGGACGATATTTTTAGTTCCAATATAAACTTTTTTGAAAAAATAAGTATGTGGACTTTTATTGCATTGTGTCATGATTTGGGGTATCCATTGGAAAAGTCGCAACAGATTTTAGACAAAACTCAGAAAATGATGAAAGAGTTTATTCCTAATCCCAATATATGGAATAATTTTGGGTTTAGCGGAATACAAGATAATATAAATGAATACATTATAAAGTTCATGAGTACCAAAATGGTATATCAAAAAAGTGAGGAAGAAACAGAGGAAAATAATGAAACAAATAAAAATAGTAAATATTTATATTTGGGTAGAGTTCAGCCTAAATATTATTTAAAATATACAAAGTCTTTGGAACATTTTGATCACGGCATTATTAGTTCAGTGATTATATATAAAATGTTACTTTATTTTCTAGAATCAGATTTTAACTTAAATGATGATTATGAATATAAATACGAAGATGCAAGACAATTCTACATAAGAAGAGAAATTTTGCGAGCAATGGCATCGCATACATGTACAGATATTTATAATATATACTTAACAACTTTTTCAAGTGTTTTGTTTTTATGCGATGAACTTCAAGAATGGGGAAGAAAATCTTGGAATGAGCTATATTCTGGATTGCAACCTCACGCTGTGGATTTATCTATTGATAAATTTACCCCTCAAGAAATTAGTGTTAAAGAAAACATTAATATGGAGCAAGTTGAAGAGGAACAAATATTCTGCGATAATATTAAAAGAATTTTTGAAAGGCAATATGAGAATTATAAGGTTATTTTTAGGGATGGACAATATACTCAAGCACGAGAATTTAATTTTATTAAAAAAATGGAAATTAAATTGAAACAATCAGGGACACAAGAGAATAATTTAGTGATTGATTATGCATTGAAAGCACAAGACCCAAATTATTTTAAAATTGATTTGACTAATTCTTGTCAGTATAATACTCCTGAAATAAAAGAAAAATTAGAAAAAATGTTTAAAAAATCAGAGTATCAGAATGAAGTTCAAATTGTTTCACGGAAATAGTAGTAATCTAATAGTGGTTTATTAGAATGAAGGCTAATAAAAATTATTTGATGCCGGGTAGTGAACATATATCAAAGGTGATTTTGATAAGAAACAAGCAAACTACTGGAAATTTTAAAGTGTGGCAAGAAATTTTTGCTTATACAATCTGATGTGGTATCAATATTGGAGAAATTAAAGAAAGGTTTTCGTTGGCTCCATTTTGGCTCTAAAAATTTTAAAGGAGATAAACAAAAATGCAAAATTGGATGAATACGAAGAATAAAACGTACAAATGTGTACCACAAAACAGCTAGATAAATCTCTCCGCCCAAGAGTTTGAGTAATGAGAATGATAGTTGCGTGAGTAAAAATGAAGAAAGACGTTATATCCGTATTATTTGAATAGAAGGGTATGATGTCTTTTTTCTTATCTTGTGAAAAAATAAATATACTGTGCAGGATAGTAATATATAGAGGAATGAAGTGAAGAGGAATGGAATTAAGAAAGGTCAAATGAATTATTTTACAAGGTATATGACACAAGGTATAATAAAATAACGGGATTATATTTCTAAAATCAAGAAAAATAAGATGAATAAAATTGAAAAAGAAGAGATGGATGGTTGTTATGATCATATTAGAAAAGATATGTGCAGAACCAAGGTTAGATATATCTGATATAATAAAGTTGATTAGGTTATATAAAGTAAGCGAAAAGCACCACAACGATATGACCGTGTAATTGGGGAGAAAATGTTAAATAATGAGGTAGAAAACCATGAATGAAAATGGATTGAATTATATTGACCTATTTGCTGGTGCCGGTGGACTTTCCGAGGGATTTATACAAAGTGGTTATAGACCAGTTGCACATGTTGAGATGAATGGATATGCGGCAAAGACATTAGAGACGAGAATAGCATATTATTATTTGAAAGATAATGGCGAACTTAATAGCTATTATGATTATGAAAAAGGAAAAATAACTAGAACGCAACTTTTAGAGAAGATACCTGAGGAAGAGCTTAAGACAGTGATTAATAAAGAAATGTCAGAGTCCACAATCAAAGGAATTTTCAATACAATTGATGAGATTAAAAAGGAAAAAGGAATTGAAAAGATTGATGTAATTATAGGTGGACCTCCTTGCCAAGCATATTCTTTGGTGGGAAGGGCGCAGAGCAGTCACATGGTAGTTCCGATGGAGGACGATCCAAGAAATGAATTATACAAGATGTATGTACAGTTTCTTAATAAGTATAAGCCTAGAATGTTTGTGTTTGAAAATGTAGCTGGTATAAAGAGCGCAAGAGGCGGCCAAGCATTTAAAAACCTTCAAATGTATATGAAACGTGTTGGTTATGAAATATGTTATGATGAGTTGAATGCGCATGATTTCGGAGTATTACAGAGTAGAAAGCGTGTAATCATAGTAGGCTGGCTTAAGGGGACAGGCTATGATTATCCATCTTTTGAAGTGATTCATAGTAATGCAGAAGTGTGGGATTTGCTTAAGGATTTACCAGCTTTAAATCCTGGTGATGAGGCAAGAGAGCATACGATGAAAGACATGAGCAGGCTAAAAGATTATGTTAAGGAAAATAATATTCGTATTAAATCGGATGTATTAACAGGACATATAGCAAGGCCTCATACTGCGCAGGATATTGAAATCTATAAGAGAGCAATAGATATGTGGTTTGAAAACAAACGGCATGAACGTTTGAAATATGATGATTTACCAGAAGATTTGAAAACACATAAAAATAGAACTTCATTTGTAGATCGATTTAAAGTTGTTGAGGGCGATATGGATCATTGTCACACAATACTTGCTCATTTATCGAAAGATGGACATTATTTCATTCATCCAGATATAGAGCAACATAGATCAATTACAGTGCGGGAAGCAGCAAGAATACAGTCGTTTCCAGATAATTATTATTTTGAAGGACCAAGGACAGCACAATTTGTTCAGGTGGGGAATGCGGTTCCGCCAATGATGGCAAAGGTAATAGCAGATAAAATAAAAGAACAATTAGGAAAATAAAATTGGAGGTTTCGCAAATGGGAATTGTTGAAAATACATATGCTGAATTAAAGCAACAAGAACTGAAAAATAATCCATATAGTTGTTTGCATATGGCTGATATTGACATCAATCCTCATCAGGTTGAAGCATTCACATTTGCACTATCTTCATTAGAGCTTGGTGGAGCAATTCTTGCAGATGAGGTAGGCCTTGGAAAAACTATTGAGGCTGGCTTGGTCATCAAGTATTTGCTATGCAGTGGAAAAAATAAAATACTACTTATTATGCCATCAAATCTGCGAAAACAATGGCAAGTTGAATTAGAAGAGAAATTTGATATTGATTCATTAATTGTGGATAGTTCTAATTGGGAGGATTATCTCGCAAGGGTAAAGAGTAAACAAGCAGTAATTATTGTTTCCTACCACTTTGCCTCAAAAAGAAAAACAGAGTTCGGAAAGATAGCTTGGGATTTTTGTGTATTTGATGAAGCACATCGGCTTAGGAATGTTTATAAGAATGGTTCAAAGATGGCTAACTCATTATATGAATTAACAAAGGGAGTTCCGAAGATTCTATTAACTGCGACTCCTATGCAGAATACTTTACTTGATATATATGGACTTGTTCAGTTTATCGATGATAGAGTTTTTTATAGTAAGCAGATATTTTCCGAAAGATATTTGCGAGGAGAAGATTACAATGATTTGAAGGCTTGTTTAGAACCTGTTGTGCAAAGAACTTTACGAAAAGAAGTAGCAGAGTATATCCAATTTTCAGAGCGTAAAGAAATGACAATTGATTTTGAACTATCGCCAATGGAGATAGAACTTTATGTGATGGTAAATAATTATCTGAAAAAGGAAATCTTGTATGCTTTGCCAAATTCACACAGAACACTTATTACATCTGTTATTAGAAAATTGCTTGCATCATCAAGTATGGCAGTTGCAGAAACCTTCAAGGTATTAAAAGGCAGACTTGAAACTTTGAAGGAAACAACTAGAACTGAATCAGCGGATGAAAGTATTGATTTTTTCCTTAGTTTTTTTGATGATGATGAAATAGAGACGGATGATGATAGTAAGCAGGATGAATTATACACAAGAGAAAAGGTAAATGAATTTATTCAGCATGAAATAGATGAGGTAACAGCCATTATTAATAAAGCTGAAAGTATAAAAAGAAATGCGAAGATGACAGCCTTGAAACAGGCGGTGGAGACAGCTTTTGCATTTCAAGATGAAGCTGGCATAAAACAAAGAATAGTTGTGTTTACGGAATCTATTAGAACGCAACAATACATGTTTGAAGAATTATCTCATGCCGGATATGAAGGCCAGATACTTAAGTTTAATGGTAGTACAAATGATCCTGTTACTAAACAGATTTATAAGGCGTGGAAAGCTAGAAACTATGGAAAGTATGTGGGTAGTAGAAATGTTGAATTGAAGAATGCCATCGTAGAAGCATTTAGGGATGAATACAAGATTTTGCTTGTAACAGATTCCGGTTCGGAAGGATTGAATCTTCAGTTTTGTAATACGATTATAAACTATGATCTTCCTTGGAATCCGCAGAAGATAGAGCAGCGAATTGGTCGCTGTCATCGTTATGGACAAAAGAACGACGTTGTGGTTATTAATTTGCTTAATACTCAGAATGTAGCAGATAAGAGAGTATATGAAATTCTTTCAGAAAAATTCGAGTTATTCCAAGGCGTATTTGGTGCATCAGATAAAGCTATTGGATTATTAGAAAGTGGAGCAGATTTTGAAAAAAGAGTTACACTTATATATCAGGAATGTAAAACAACATCAGATTTTACAAAGCAATTTAAGAATTTGGAAAAGGAATTAGAAAAGAAAAGAAACAAGAAAAAGGATGAACTGAAATCCATATTTACATATAAAACAGAGGAACAACATAAGTCTCATTTTAATATTATCATGAAAGAAATTGCGGAATATGATTCACAGTTTAAGTATTGGAATAGTAGAAGTAAAGAGGAAAATGAGATATATCCAAAGTACTATGAAACTAATATAGACTTGGAAATTCCGGGAATTCAACACGGATATTTACTTATTGGTAGTTCTTATGTTGGTGAGATTCTTGAAGATGCAGTATTTGAAATTATTGATATAACAGGGAAGATATATGGTGTTTCAGATGAGTTGGCTAGAGAGCTTTGCGAAAAATTGCAGGAGCAGTGCCTAGGAGAAAAGACACCAAATAATCAAGAAATCCTTTCATATATTGACAAAGTGGATGAATTTATGCAGCAGAAATATGCAGAATCTAAAAGAACAGTTTTGATTGCTAATCAGAAAAAATTGGATAATTGGCTGCAATTAAGAAAAGAGGAATATTTGCTCAGAGTCAAGGATACATCAGAATTAGATGAACTTAAAGATAAATATGTAAACGAAAGCGATTTTAGACAGAAGATTGCATTAAAAAAACAAATAGAAATTTTAGAAGAGCAGAAACAAAAAATGGTACGGGCATTTCATAATGAAATGTCAACATTGGAAGAAAAGGCTGTAAATATGCAGAAGCAGTTTGCAGAAGGTATTTTGGTAAAAACACAACTGGTAACAAAGATAGTGATTAAGTTTTAGGAGGCGACCATGGAGAAAAAAGGTAAGTTAGAATTAACATGGGTTGGTAAATATGAGGAAGAGAAACTTGAACCAAGAATATTAATTGAGGATAAATCAAAATCATATGGTGATCCGGATACAGAAAATATGCTGATTCATGGGGATAATTTGTTGGCGTTAAAAGCTCTTGAGAGAGATTATGCAGGGAAGATAAAATGCGTATATATAGATCCGCCATATAATACAGGAAATGCATTCGAACATTATGATGACGATGTAGAACACTCGTTATGGTTGAATATGATTTATAAAAGAGTTCAAATACTTCATAAATTACTATCAAAAGATGGGACTCTATGGATGAGCATAGATAGTACCGAAGGGCATTATCTGAAGGTTATGTGCGATGAAATATTTGGTAGAAGTAATTTTGTATCAGATATTACATATGAAAAGTCAAATGTAACGGGTCTTGGACAAGGTGGCGCAATATTTAATACAGGTGAAAAATTGTTGGTTTATAAAAAAGAAACAGTTGAATTGAATGAAGTATTGGCAACTGAAAAACTAACAAAAAAGACAATGCAAAGATATAGAAAATATATTAAATCAGAAGGTAGAAGAGAACTTGTAGATGAGTTTGAATCAGCTTCTAATGGATTACCTGTAAAAATATACAAACATACGGGTTATGAGATTGGAGATATTTCACTAAAGAATTTTGAAGCTAGAGAGAGTGAAATAAGAGCACAATATTACCAATTTTTTGACACAATATATCGTACCTACGTTGTTCAACAGGAAAATGAATTCCAAAATGCGCTTATGTCACGCATGGAAAAGAATAGTTTATATTCTGTTGAATATGTGCCAAGTAGAGGTAGAAATGAGGGAAAACAAACCACATTGTTTTACCATAATGGTGAACTATGTGCATGGTTAAAAGATACAGCGTTTCTTGAGAAAAAGGATGTTGTTAAAACTACAAAATTATCAAATGTTTGGAAGAATGATGACATTCCTAAGGCTGATTTGGGAAATGAGGGTGGCGTGGCTTTTCCTAGATCAAAGAAACCTGAAAAATTGATAGAAAGAATTCTTTTAATGGCAACGAATGAAGGTGATTTAGTGCTTGATAGTTTCTTGGGTTCAGGAACTACCGCAGCGGTGGCACATAAAATGAGAAGGCGATACATTGGAATTGAACTTGGAGATCATTGTTATACACATTGCAAAAAGAGATTAGATAGAGTTATAGATGGTAAAGATAGAGGTGGTGTCACAAACACATATGATTGGCAAGGTGGCGGGGGATATAAATTCTACGAACTTGCAGAACCATTACTTGTAAAGAACAAAGTTCTTCCTGTTTATCAAATAAATCCATCTTATACATGGGATATGGTATGTGAAGCTATTTGCAAGATAGAAGGATTTACCTATGAACCATCTGGGGAGTTTCAAGGACATTCATCAGAGAATCGATTCATACATATCACAGAAGAATTTGTTAATACAAAGTATGTGATGTCGATAATGAAGAACTTAGGGGATAAGCAGAGTTTACTTATCTATTGTAAGAAAAATCAAGCTGACATGATTCTTCCAGAGAATGTGGAAGTGAAAAAAATACCAAAGGATTTATTGGATAAATGTAATTTTGAAAGTGAGGTGCAGGAATAATGAGTTCAGTAGATAAAATTAAATGGGCTATGAGCCTGCGTGATCCTCAGTATGAAGCGCTACAATACTTTGATGCAATCAGTTCCAAGATTGAGTATAGAACTAGTTCAAAAGCTGAAGCAGAGAAAATAGCATCAGAGAATTGCCAAGCTCCACATAAAATATCTGTAGATAAGGAATTTGATTTTCCATCATTCTGCTTTGATATGACAACCGGTATTGGTAAGTCCCGTTTAATGGGTGCATGCATTTATTATTTGTACAAGACAAAAGGGTACAAACATTTCTTTATTCTGGCACCAGGAAATACGATTTATGACAAGATGCGTCGAGAGGCGGTCCCGGGACATCCCAAATACATGTTTAAGGGACTTGAAGCAGAGATGGGAAGACCCAAAGTTTATGATGGGGAAAATTATTTATCATACCCGGTAAGATATATCCAAGAGGAAATGGTGGTAGAAAAAACATCTGATATTCAGATATTTATCTTTAATATTTCAAAGATTTTTACTAGGGGAGATATTGAATTTAAATTTCACAAGTTTAATGAAAATTTGGGTGGCTCTTTTGCGGATGTTTTACGTTCGTTTGATGACTTGGTTATTTGTATGGATGAAGCGCATCGTTACTATGCCCCAGCATCAAAGAAAGCGATTAATTATCTGAATCCAGTGTTGGGGTTGGAATATACTGCTACACCTAAGAGTACAAATAAGAATATTATTTATCACTACGGATTAGAGGATGGAGCTGGGAAGTTTTTGAAGATTCCGGTTGTTATGGGAAGAACAAATACAGCAGGATATTCAGATGATGATATAGAGGAAATGAAGTTGAAAGATGGAATCAAGCTTCATGAGAGAAGAAAGTCCATCGTATATAAATATTGTATAGATAATCATTTAGAACAGGTAAAGCCAATTGTTTTGATAGCTTGTAAAGATACAACACATGCTAGAAAAATAAAAGAAAAAATAGATTCCGATGCTTTTTTTGGAGGTCGTTATGTTGGTAAGGTTATTGAAATTGACTCTAGCACAAGTGGTGTAGAGACAGAAGAAAACATTCAGAAATTACTAACCATTGAGAAAAATACCAATCCAATTGAGATTGTGCTGCATGTATATAAGCTGAAAGAAGGTTGGGATGTAAATAATCTGTTTACGATTATCCCACTTAATGCTGCAAAGAGTGATATATTGGCACTTCAAACTATTGGTAGAGGATTGAGGCTTCCTTTTGGTGAGATAACGGGTATTGAGGAATTAGATACCTTGGATATTGTTGCTCACGATCATTATCGAGAGATTGTGGATGATATCAAGAATAACCCTGTATTTAAGAAGAGAAATCTTGATGAGGAAGATATACCGAACACAAAAACAGTTATGGTAGAGCCAGCAGTTGAGAACCAGCAGATTTCATTATTTGATGAAGCGTTATGCGAAAGTAAAGTGAAATCATACCAAGATTTGAATAATGAAAATGTGGTGGAGAATCTGTTTGCTGAGTATCAGAAAGCATTTGTAAAGAAAGTAGCACCCAAGAAGTCCGAAAGTGATAGTGGACAGATGTCTATTTTTGATTATTTTGCTAACGATGATGAAAAAGAAACAAATGATGGCACAGCATCAGATCACAAAATGACACAGACGGGCATGGGCACTGATGCAGTTGATACATCATTTACTGTACATCAGGGGGATGATTCGTTACAGATTGATTTACAGAAGTCATCTGGCAGTAAGAATGTATTGCCATATGCAAAACAAGAGTTTATCAAGAAAGTTGAAGAGTTAAAGAAAGTTGCTATCTCTGTTCCAAAGATTGGAATTAGCTATAGTTCAACAATTACATTTAAGTCTTTTACTGTTAAACGAAACATTATGGATTTTGATGTTGCGGCATCGAGAATCGAGAGATATGACGCTGTAAATGGTAAGTTGCTGCAAGTGCTGGATGCAGATGCACTTATTGTAGAAAATCCTGAGAATATGCTTGCAGTTTCTTTATTGGAGAGTATTCCGGAGTTTAGTTCTGATGATGCAGAATTTATTCTTGAGGTGGTTGATCAGTATCTCGCATTAATCGAAGGTACGGATGAAGAAAAAAAGAAGATTGTCCGTAGATATGCAACTGTTATAGTAGAGGACTTAAGAAAACAGATATATGCGTCAAAGGAAGAAAGCACTGAGTTTGTATTTAACGTTCAGAAAGACCTTATTGTATTCAAATCATTTGTGAAGAATATGAAGGAAAATGGACGATTGAATTTTAAGAAGGAAGTGCCAGATAAGAAAAATATTAAGCAATATTTGTTTGAAGGATATAAGAAATCATACTATGCAGAGAATGCATTTGATAGTGATGATGAGAGAAGGTTGTCTGTGGTATTAGAAGAGGATTCAGAAGTTATTAGATTTATAAAGCCACCTTTGAATCAGTTAGGACTATTTTATAAGGCGGCAAAACAGTATAATCCTGATTTCTTAGTAGAGATGGCTGACAAGAAATATATGATTGAAGTGAAGGCTGCAAATCAAACAGATAATGAAGATGTACAGGAAAAAGCAAAGGCTGCAATTAAGTGGTGCGAATGTGCATCGCAGGTGGATGCGGACGGAAAGACTTGGGAGTATCGCCTAGTGCCAGGGGATAAGATTATAGTAGGTAATACATTCAAATATGTAATTGGTATGGCAATTCCTGTTGTAGTAGACGGAGAATAAACGGAGGTTGTAGATGGCTGATATAAAGGATTTTAAGCATGCTATTGTTCGACAGAAGATTCTAGATGCAGTACGAAAAGACTTAATAGGACCAACATCAGATTGTGAACAATTGAATGAAGTACCAACGAGTAGTTATATTACGGGATTATTATACCCTGCTGATACAGATGTAACGGAAGATCGATGCTGATGGAGAAACTTTGGAGGCAGGAATTTTTGAAGAAGAGGAACCAGAGGATAGAGTAAAAGGTGGTTTTCAGAAGCCGTCTTCTATAGGCGTGTCTTTCTATGTCTCTGATGATGTTCAAAAGGTTAATGCTTATATTAATTGGGGAAAGTATTATGCAGAACAGGTGCAGGGTGAAGTAATAGATGAAAACTTGGAAGAAGATGCAGAGAATAAGAAAAAGAAGAAACATACCATATATATTCGTGAGCAGATGAATGATGTTGTGGAAATCGATTTTAATGAGATGGGGCGTTCGAAGCAGATTTCACTTGAGTCTAATGGAAACGTCTATATTTATGTTATGAAGATGCAGTTAGACAATGGATACAAGATGGTATCGGTTTATTTGCATAATAATGATATGTCAGATGGCGATGAAAAAGAATATGAAAAGGTAATGTTCCAAGTGGAGATGCTCATAGCAGATGATTTGATGAGCCCTATTTTTGTACCAGAATATCTCTGTAGAAAAGTTGAATTAGAGGATGAATATTATTATAAAGGCAGACCAGTTTATGCAAGAGGAAGAGGTTGTGCTGCTACTTGGGAAAAGAAAGCAGAAGAGATAAATGCAACTGCTATAAAATCATCATTTATTCCAGATTATGAAATTCCAAGTGTAAGTGCACAGATAGATGATATGCCGGAGCATGCCTTTTCGATGCTTCAGATGGGTTCACCAAAGAAAAAGTCAGAAGTTATTCAGAATCTTCGTACATTGACAGAAATGTATGGAAGTTGGATTACAGATGTATTGACAAACGACGAAGCTATGCATGATGATAAATTTAAGGCAACAGGTCAGACTATTATTGATAAATGCAATGATGCAAATCGTAGGATGAATGATGGAATTGATTTGATTGAAAACAATGATAAGGTATATCAAGCGTTTGTATTTATGAATCAAGCAATGTATTTACAGAGAAGTATTACAGCTTTTTCAAAAGATTATGGTAATGGTATTCCTTGCAGCTTAAGAGATTATATGACTGATATGCCAGAAAAAGGAAGAAAGAAAGATCACAGTGAGTGGAGACCATTCCAGATTGCATTTGTTCTTTTGAATTTGTATGGGATTATGGATGGTGAGTCTCCGGAACGAAATATTGTTGATTTATTATACTTCCCTACTGGTGGTGGTAAGACAGAGGCATATTTAGGGCTGATTGCTTTTACTATAGCATATAGGAGACTGACAGCTTCAGATGAAACTGATTATGAGAAAGATGGTGGAGTAACAGTATTTTTAAGGTACACGCTTCGTTTACTTACAACTCAGCAGAGAGACAGACTGATGCGTCTTATTGTTGCAATGGAACAATTGCGTGAGAAGAATGAAAAATTATATGGTAAGGAAAGAATTTCAATTGGATTCTGGGTTGGAGGTAATGTTACCCCAAATAAATTTAGCGAATACAGTGATTCTGATCAATTTAAGAAGAAAGAATTTATAAGGAAGCTTACAAAGCAGATTATTAAATGCCCTTATTGTGGTAAGAAAATCACACGGGATGAATATGACATCAATGAAAAGGGAAAGTATGTTAAAATTCATTGTGCAGATAAGAATTGTATGTTTTCGTTAAAAACAGGAAGAACCATACCGGTTTATCTTGTTGATGAGGAAATTTATGCAAAGTGTCCTACTGTGATTATTTCTACTGTAGATAAATTTGCGAGACTTCCATGGTCTGAACGAGTTGGTTTGCTATTTGGCAGAACAGATAGATATTGTAGTAGATGTGGACATATTGCTATTGGAGAAAAGCATGCAGGAAGACATAATGCAGATGTCGCAGCGGGATTGGAAAGGGCTGAAATGGTTGCATGTAAACCATTCTATCCTCCTGAGCTAATTATACAGGATGAGCTTCATTTAATTACTGGTCCTCTTGGAACGATTTATGGTGGATATGAAACTGTTGTAGAAGAGATGTGCTGTATTGAGAAGAATGGAAAGAAGATTCGACCTAAGTATATTGTTTCAACAGCAACTATTAGAAATGCTGGGGAACAGATTAAGTTTCTTTATGGGAGAAATGAATTTGCACAATTTCCGCCAAGTGGCTTTGATACAAGAGATTCATTTTTTATTAAGGAAGTACCGCTTCCAACTGAAAATTTAGTTGATGCTTCAGAAGAAAAAATCAGTAGAATGATTAGTGATGGAAAAAAGCCATTTCGTCAATATGCTGGTATATGTGCGAGCGGACAATCTGTAAAAACAACGCTTATTCGTTTGTATTCGATTATTTTGCAAACAGCACTAGATATAGCAAAGGATCCGGAATATGAGGATTATATTGATCCATATTACACATTGATTGGGTACTTTAATAGTATTCGAGAATTGGGTGGTGCAGTGCGCCTTCTTGACGACGATATAGCAAGCCGTATTCGTGTTGTAAAGAATAAATATAATAGCTCAGAACAGAGGTATCTCAGTTTTGAGGGAAAGAAGGAAATTACATCTCGCATACCTTCATGGGAGATTGCGCAGGTTCTTGAAAAGTTAGCAATTTCTTATGATAAAAACAAGGAGAAGCAAGGTTGTTATGATGTTGTTATTGCAACTAATATGATAGCGGTAGGTATGGATGTTGACCGTTTAGGACTTATGTCAGTTGTAGGTCAGCCCAAGCAGAACTCTGAATATATTCAGGCAACAAGCCGTGTGGGTCGACAGCATCCTGGAATTATTTTTACTGTTTATAATCCTTACAGACCAAGGGATTTGTCTAATTATGAGAATTTTGTTGGTTTCCACTCACAGATGTATAGATATGTAGAAGGAACTACAGCAACGCCATTTGCGGCTAGAGCTAGAGACAGAGTATTACACGCATTGGTAGTTTCTTTATTAAGATTACAGGTAGAGACGATGGCCGATAATGGTGGAGCATCAAACATTAATGATATTTCTGATGAACAAATCAAAGATATAAAAGACAAAATTCTTGAGCGAGTTAAGATAACTGCACCATCGTCTTATGTAGATACAGAGAAAGAAATGGATGAGTTTATTAATACTTGGAAGAACATTGCAAAAGACGAAAAGCTATATTATTTTGTTCCAGCAGTAGCTGATGATAAGAAGAGGCTGCTTACATACTATGGCGAATATTATGGAGACAAAGAAAAACCAACACTAAGTTCTATGCGTGATGTTGAGCAATCATCAACAGTTTTTTATTGGGAGGGTGTCTGATGAATTTTTATAAAAAATTGGGCGAGATTCGTCCGAATCAGTTAATAACTACATATGGACCAGGCTCGATAATGGATGCTGTAAATGATTCATTGACAGTTTTAGATATAGAGTACTGGGGTACTAATAATATTGGTAAAGAAATTAGAGATGCAAGATTGGCTAGTTATATGAATGTTCGACGATTCTTTATGCCAAAGACAGGTGGAAAAGAGGATATTCCAGTTGTGTCATTTCCATATTACCATGTGTGTTCAAAGGGAACATGTAAATTTTTATTTGATATGAGAGATTACTTTGATATGGACCAGTACAAAAAGAATCAAGGTGAAGTGAAATGCCCTAAGTGTGGATTTCCAGCATACCCTTCGAGATTTATAACAGTATGCGAAGATGGGCATATGGACGATTTCCCTTGGAGATGGTGGGTACATCATGGAGAAACAAGTTGTAAAGAGGATATGTACCTAAAATCAATGGGCAATACTTCATCACTTGCAGAACTCCGTGTTGAGTGTAATTGCGGTGCAAGGAGAGTTATGTCTGGAGCAATGCAGAAGGAAAAATTTGCTGGTCTATGCTGTTCAGGAAACCATCCGCATAGACCAGGAGCAAAGGCGAAAATTTGTAAGAAGAGTGTAATACCTAGCCAGCGTGGTGCATCTAATGTGTATTTTACAGTCACAAGAAATGCAATATCAATTCCACCTTGGACAAATCCTATTAATGATATCATGGGTACACAAAGAGCAACTATTGAAACATTGGTAGAGGCTATGGGAGAAGAGGCAGGTCTTTCATTTGCTTATCAGAAGTATTTTGGAGATAAATATTCTTATGAAGACTTTAAAGCTGCCTATGATAGATTAAGCCAAAATATTAAAGAGTTTACTGAACTTAAAGAAATGGAGTATGCAGCTATTACGCATCATGAGGATGTCGAGTATCAACATGATGTTAAATATTTCAAAGCAGAAGAAGTAGCCTTGAGTGAAAGCTTAAAAGAGTATATTTCTAGGATTATTAAAATACATAGATTACGTGAAGTACGAGTTTTGACAGGTTTTACAAGATTGGAAGCACCAGAACCAGAAGTGGATGAGCAGTCACATATTGTAAAATTGAAGTGCTCTTCGGGAGAAAAATGGCTTCCGGCAGTCGAAATCAATGGTGAAGGTGTATTCATTGAATTAAATAAGGAAAAAATAAACCAGTGGATGCAGATAGAGACTGTGAAATCTCGTTCTGATAAATATGAGGAATGTTATGCAGCATATTGTCAGAAAAAAGGATGGGAGAATTTTAAACCAAGAAATGCAGAGTATGTGTTGTTACATACACTTTCACATATGCTGATTAAGGAAATGTCTATGCAGTCAGGATATTCGTCATCTGCATTACATGAGCGCATTTATAGTAGTGAAAAAATGTGTGGAATTTTAATTTATACAGGTGCGGCAGATAAGGAAGGCTCACTAGGTGGACTTGTTGAACTAGGTGGAATGAATAAGTTTTTACCGCTTTTAAAAGGGGCATTAGAGAATGGTTTGACATGTACAACAGATCCAGAATGCTTTATGAAGAATCCGACAAGTGAGAGATTAAATGGGGCTGCCTGTCATTCTTGTACTATGATATCAGAAACTGCATGTGAAAATGGTAACCGCCTACTTGATAGAGCGTTAGTTGTACCAGTACCGGAGCATGAGAAAATGGGATATTTCAGAGAATTGGTGAGAGATTTATGTGGAATACAAGTGTAAAAATCGAATATATCGCATGTCTGATTGTAGATGCACTTGAAAATTATTCTGTTAATGGAGAGAGTGCGCAGTTTTATCGTGTGATTGAAGAACTTAGAAAACATTTTACTAATTGTTCGGAAGAGGAGATAACAGATATAATTAGCCTTTGCATGAAAATGTATTCGTCAAATAAAATTGAACACGCAGAGCTTGTCCTTACTGCACCAGATTCATTCCGTGTGAAAACATTAAGAACCAAAGATATAATGCGTAATCTGATAGAGAATACAGAAAAGAGTCTTACTATAACTGGTTATTCAATCTCAGATTATTTTGCCGAAATGCTCGATGTTATTATTAAAAAAAGCCAGCAAGGAGTATATGTGCGTATATATGTAAATGATATAGAAAAGCAGAAAGAAGCACTTGACAGGCTGATGTCATATCGTTCGAGATTCTTACAGATATATGAATATCAAAAGCAAGAAGATGACAAGATGGCAGCATTGCATGCGAAACTTATTGTATCAGATGTAAAGAAATCACTGGTGTCGTCAGCTAATCTTTCATATCACGGAATGCAAGGAAATATTGAAATAGGATTCTTGATTGAATCCCATGATAAGGCAAAGCAGATAGAGGAAGTTATGAAAGAAATGGTGAAGATGAAGGTGTTTGTAAAACAAAAATAATTATGAAAAGATAAATAAATATCCGTTCCACATATATGTGATAAAATATTTTCGTAAGTACTGATGTGATTTGCAAATTATTATTTATGGAAATTATTGTCGGTGAGTTACCTTAAAATTTCTCGTACTATGCGGGCAGAAAGAAAACTATAGTTAATGATAGGGGAAGAATTAATGAGTTGATTTACTGAATGCTGATGTGAGGAGGTCATAAAATGCAGAGTCCAATCCATGAAGGATATGAATATCAGGATTATTTTACTGTTTCAATAATTCTACAACTGATGGTTCAACAGATAGATGCTGAGCTGATTATAGATCGTAAGGATTTCAGCGGAGATAAATTTGATGATTTAAAGTTGAAGATGTCTAATGGTAACATTGAATTTCAAATTAAGTATTCTGATGATGAAAGCTCCCATAAACTTACTAAAGATGACTTGGCAAATGGCAATGGACATGATACTGCGTTATGTGATCTTTTCGCTTCTTGGAAAATGAGAAAAGAATCCGAAAATGATACTCAAATAAAGTTATGTCTTGCGTGGAACATGCCTACTGATGATGATCCAATTACAGAGTATTTGAAGCCTATTCAAGAACAATCTCTGCCTTTTTCGGTTGCTGCATATTCGTTTGACGGTGACGTGTTTTGGCCAGCAGAAAAATTACCACCAAAAGGTTGGAGAAAGTTTAATACGGCGATTAAGTCAGGACTTATTGATAGAGAAGCCTTTTTAGCTTTTTGTAATGAGCTCACGATTATTTTAGAAATGCCTAAAGCAAGTCTAGATTTAAAGAATCCTGGAGCTCTAGAAAATGTTATTATTCGGCAAACTGAGAAATTGGGGGTAGGAATATATCCAAATGATGCTCTCAACGTAGAGGATATTATTTATAAACTTGCAACGGAAGTAAAACATTCTAGAGCGATAGGAAACAGACTTTATACAAATATATTAGTGGGGCGCCTTGGATTAATAAAGGATTATGGAAAATTCGATCAAAGATTCCCGGTGGATTCAGCGCATCAGATTATACTTGGTGATGAAATTGAAAAGCTACACAGAGTAATTCTTGATTCAAAACGTGTTATTATTTCAGGAAATCCTGGATCTGGAAAGTCTTGGTTTGTTGATGAATACATAGATAAACTTACGAGAGAAGATAGTAAAGTTATACATTATAATTGTTTCCATTCTTTACAGGATACAAATAGCCTTGACAGAATACGTGTCACTTCCCTATATGGAAATTTAGTTTCGCAGATTGTGGAACAATGTCCAGAGCTAGTTGTACATAAAAATACAATTTTTGGTGCTAATAAAGCAGAGCTTGAAAATTTGCTTTGTTTCATTGAAGAAGAATTCTATTTAGTGGTAGATGGTCTTGATCATATAGCTAGAGAATATGAGCTAAATAAAGATTTTATTTCCCACTCTGAAATTGAAATCATTTCGGAACTGTTGGAAATCGATTTTCCTGATAACTGCTATGTAATAATATCATCGCAGCCAATAGATGAAATAGATAAGTTTAAAAGCAAGAACTACAGTGTATTTGAGATTGAGCCATGGGGAATAGAACAAGTAAAATCCTTGATGAAGACTTTTCAAATTAGTGATGATACTATTGAAGATGATGATATTTCATCAATAAGCGCATATTTAATTAAGAAATCTCAGGGGAATGCTCTATACCTTAGTTATATCTTGCGCCAATTACGAAACTTAGATGTGAATAGAGAATTAGTAGACGAAATACCTGACTACGATATCAGTCTGTCTAAGTATTATTCCTATTTGTATACAAAAGTTCATAATAACCACACGGTTAATGCACTTTGTGGCGCAGATTTCTATCTTGGTTTAAATGATTTAATGGAGATTACGGGAGATGGAAAATATGTAGAACAAGACATATCGGTGCTTCATCCATTATTGATAGAAAATACACTAAGTGGTGGTTTTTCAATCTATCATGAAAGTTTCCGCCGGTTTGTTTTAGCTTCATTAAAAGATAAAAAAGTGGATTTAGAGAGAAATGTCTATGGTATTCTTGCTGATTGGTTACAGAAGAAACCATTTTTTGAATTTGATAAGTCATTTTATTATCTTACTGAATTGCTGTATAAAATCAAGAGAGATGTCGATAATATTGAATTGATTGAGAAAGAATTTGTTCTTAAATCAGTTGCAGAGGGTTATTCTCGAAAACGTATAAGAATGAACTTGAATTGTATTATCCGAAGTGCGGGTAGAATTAGAAATTTAGTTGCGTTGGTAACAGCTGGTGAGTTGTTGGCAATGCTCGATGATATGAACGAATTCGATAGTACTGGAGAAGAATACTTCCAAGCAATATGTGATATAAAGGGTGCTTCTAAACTAAATCAATTAATGCAAATTGATGGAAAACCAACCTTTGATATGAATACAGGCCGAATTGCGTGTTATATTTCTTCGAAAGCGGGTATTACACCTTGGTGGGAACTGTATTTAGATACAGAGGCTAAACAGTATAAAATTGAGGAACTTAAATACTATTATAGATATTATCTTGATGAACAAGGAGTTAGTATCATTCCTAAGCTTATGGAGGCGATAGAAAAAGAAGAGTTTTCAATAAGAAACCAATGCATTGAGATTGCGTATGATGAGTTACAGGACTATATAGAATTTGATGAAATTGCTTCAATTGCGGAGGAGCAACAACTGATTAATTGGAAAAACTATCTTTCGTATATTGAGACTGGATATTATCCGCAAAGCGAACTTTCCTTTGAGGTTACAATTGGAAACTGGGAAAAAATCAAAACATTGAGGATGCCAGGAGAAAAAGATATAAAGATTTTTAAAGAATTTTTCTCACAAATATATTATTTGGCTGTGGAGGGAGATAGGAAAGTAATAGAGAAAGTCTGTGCGGATTGTAAAAATATTAACTGGTTCTATAATTGGATAATATATTCTGTCAAGATGTCAGAATTGTGTGCACACACAACACAAATGGATTCTAAAACAATCTGTGAAACAGCACTTACTAATTTGAAACTATTGCTACAGGATACGGAAGTTTTCAAGGGAGAACCACGTACTTGTGATTTGTATTTTCTACAGAATGAATTAACAAGGTCATATGATCTGGCGGTAGAACTGATTGTCCAAAATGGGACAGTAGAGGATCTGGAGAAGGCATTAGATATTCTCGAACAGCTTGATGATGAAACTGGAACAAGTTTGGATCATAGCATGGGAGGACCATTAACTGATGCTGAATTTTTGGGTTTAATATCTCGTTTTCTGACAATTGATAATTACGAGATCGAAAAACCTTATTTATTAAGGACTCAGGAGAAAATAGAAAAAAATGAGGTATACGATTGTATAGCTGCAGCAAAGTTACGTTTGGTTAGTCTTATTTCAAAGTATAATCAGTCTGAGGCTTTAGAGCATTTTGATGTATGTATACGTTATCTTGTTGCATATGGATATCACAAGGATATTATTCTGCTGCAAATTATGGATTCTTATAACATTTTTTTTGAAGCTGTTGCAGGAAATCCAGAAGAGGAACGTGATACAATAACAAAAATGACAATGGCTCTTAGGAATCATACTGATGGAAGAGAAACAAAGCACTTTCTAAATCGCTGGTTTGATAAATTGCTCAAGACAGACTCGAACTATGCACTTGCATTCCTGTCAGGGTTACAAATCAAGTTTGGAAAAAGCTGGGTTGTGGAGGGTATGTTACGTTCTGCTATAAAAAAGTATAGTAATGATTGGGATTGTTTAGATATTGTAATTGAACTGATTGAGTCGCTTCCAAATGATACAAGTCCAAGAATAATTGATGCATCCACATCTGTATTCAGAACACTAGAGCAGATATACACAGGAGCAGACGATGATGAAAGATTACTAATCAAGCGCCGTATGAATGAACTTGTTATCAATGTTGTTTCAAGATTTAATATCCTTGATAGCCCTTGGCCGGACAATGATTCGTGGAAAGATGGAAGCATTAAAGAATTTTTATTAACAGTTGAGGCATCAGGATTTGATGTTTCACAGTATATAGAATATTTCCATATAAAAAAAGCCAACGATATGGAAAACAAAGAAGTTAAGAAAACAGTGGATGTTTTTGAATCTAATCAAACACGTTTTGAAGCTTTAACTACAGAGGATGCAAAGAAATGGTTTGAAACACATGATTTAATTGAGCGAGATGTTCAAGATATCTGTAGATTCCTTAGAAATTATCAGAATGATAAGGAATCTCTACTTGAGATAATGAGATTTATAATTACTGAATACGGTGGATGGAGGTATAGTAAGAAACGTAAGGATACTGTTCTACAAATCATTGAGCAGCTGGAACTTGACGATAAAGAACTGTCAGAAATTCATATGTTGATGTACCTTTATTCATATGAATGGGGAAGCTCGTTAATTGATAAGGATGAATTTCTCAATAGTATACGACTTAGATCTGATATAGCTCGTAACATATTTTATAGTGAATTACCTGAAGTTATTATTTCACATTCGGGCAGAATTACAAAAGGTCTTTTAGATGCACTTTTTGCGGTTGGGTATGATAAGGACAGCATTATTACGATTTGGAGAAATGCATTTGATATTATGAAACTTCGTTTCCCGAATCTTGAACATTATCCTATTGATAATGTTTTGGAAGAAACAGATGAACTATTAGGACTGCGTAATTGCTTATTAATGCGGTTTATTGATGGAGGTAAGGAATCGTTTCTGGCAACATATGCTTATTTGGCGAATGCTGCTGAAGAAGAGAATTATTCAGAATTTACAGAAGCAATAGTATTTTGTCTAGAACATTATGAACAGTATAATCTTGTGACACAAATAGCCATTGCTGATTTAGTAAGATGTTATGGATATCGTTTGAAAGATTTGAATGTTGATCGAATGATAAATGCAATTAATGCTGTTTATCCAACCGGAAATTTGCTTTTGGACGTCATATTTTCGGAATTTACAATATATAAGAGCTATCTTTTAAAGTGTGCAGATAAGCATTTACCAGATTATTTGGAACAAGAAGATATTGATTTTTACTTAGCTGAACAACTATATGATCTTGGGAAAGAAGAGGCTCGAGAAGGAACCGATGAATACGCTAAGAATTCAGTGTATAGAGATCCAATTATGCAGGTGGTCGATACTTGCGGTATTGACTATGTAGAACTGTACGAAAGGCTACATGCATCAAGTAGATTGAATAATAAAATATGCGCTTTTGTTGGTGGGGGAAGTAAGATGCCTGAAACAAATACCGTGTACAAATCATATGTAATTCAATATGCGCTCCACGCAATCATTGAAAAAGCTTATCGTGACAGAAAACCAGAGTTGATTCCGCAGAATTTGTTTCGGTTGATACCTGACTACCAGGGAATGTATAGATTGTTTAAGTGCCATGAAATGCAACCCCAAAATCATCTGTATGATAAGAATAATTCGTGTGAGCCTTTTATAATAAATAATAAGGCTGAATATATTCTAGTCGGAAGTTTTGAGATAAGAAAACAAATTGATTATCATCAGGTGTCTTGGGTATATGCATATCAAGGAATTGTAGGAGAAGATGATGAAGAAAATCAGATTCCATTCCAGCAATGTTTAGTTTCATCAATTGAAAATGGAGAATGCTGTGTAATTTCAAGTAATATGGGAGCTCTGATTGAGTTTAGAAGAACACTTGATTTAGAATTAGAAGATGAAGGCTATTTGTGGCCAGGAATGACAGTTTCTAAATTACTTAATGTTCATATTGAATTTGATTTTTTGAATGGAAGATATATTGCAGTTAATCAGGATAATGATATTGTTTTTATTATGAAAAAATGGTCATCGAGTTACAAAGGTGACAGTGAATATCCAGGCAATGCAATTCCGTTATATAGTGGTACTGAGTTGTATATAAAGAAAGAGTATATCGAAATGTTGGAGAAACAATTTGGAACATTGATGATGAAAACTTACGTGAAATCATATACGCAGACTTACTGATTTGTAAGAATTGTATATTATATACAACATGTGCAGTGTGAATCAGCATGATGTATGAAAATGATGGTAAAAATAGATAAGTTGTATTAGAACGTCAATGGTATAAAAACTATAACTAAAGTAGAAAGTGAATGCTTGGTATGAATATAAAAGATTTAATTGGTGAAGCAACTGAATATGATAAAAAGCTGGCACTTGAGGAAAAGAAACCAAAAAGTTGGTGTAAAAGTGTTAGCGCGTTTGCAAATACATTTGGCGGGGCTTTGATTTGGGGCATTTCTAATGATGGAGTGGTTGTAGGACTTAGTGATCCGGAAGGTGATGCTGAAAAAATAAGTGAAATAATAAAAACAAGATTAACTCCAATACCGGAATTTAAACTGAGATTCCATAAAGCGGATGATGGAAAGATTTTGGTCATTCTTAAAGTATATAAAGGAGACGAAACACCTTATTATTATTCCGGAGATGGAGTGCTGGAGGCCTATGTCCGAATTGGAAATGAAAGTGTAAAGGCAGCCGTAACGGAATTAAAACGTCTAGTCCTTAGAGGAAAGAATACTTCCTATGATTCACAAAATTCTACCTACAATGCTGAAGATTATGCTTTTACAAAGCTTAAGGAAAGATATAAGAAGTGGACCGGAAACAGCTTCGTCGATAAAGATTTGATTTCTTTTGGCCTGGTAAATGAACAGGGGAACTTGACCAATGCAGGAGCACTACTTGCCGATGAAAGTCCTATTCGTTGTTCAAGACTGTTTTGTACAAGATGGAATGGGTTGAATAAAAGTGGCGGTGCAGTCGATGCGTTGGATGATGCGGAGTATTCAGGCAGTGTTATTTCCCTGATTGAAAATGGGGAAGCATTTATAAAACGTAATTACAAAATGAAATGGCGTAAAACAGCAAATTCAAGAGAAGAAATGCCTGAGTATGTAGAGAGAAGCTATCATGAAGCACTCGTAAATGCTTTGGCACATCGTGATTATCTGGTCAATGGAAGTGAAGTCCATATTGACATATATGATGACAGAATGGAAATCTATTCTCCGGGAGGAATGCCGGATGGTTCCATGATTCAGGATAGAGATCCGCTCACAGTACCTTCAACCAGAAGAAATCCGGTTCTTGCAGATGTGTTCAACAGGCTTGGATATATGGAACGTAAAGGTAGTGGATTCGGAAAAATTATTAGTGGATATAAGTTCCAAATCAATTATAGTGAGAGCAAAAGACCAACATTTCGTTCAGACAGATATCAGTTTACTGTTGTGATGCCAAATCTGAACTATGGTGTCACTCAAGATGTCACCCAAGATGTCACTCAAGATGTCACCCAAAATAAACTGGATGCCCAGATTCTGGATTTGATTCGTAAAGACAGTAAAATCAGTACAGAGAAAATGGCAATTGTCTTAGGTGTAAGTACAAGAACAATTAAGCGTCATATAAAAGAAATGGATAATGTATGTTATGTTGGACGGGGCTTTAGTGGATATTGGGAAATTACGAATAAAGAGTAATATGTAACAGAAACGATAGTGGCTGGGAAGGAAATGATATGGTGGTTATGTATAATAACTACTATGTCGTGAGTTAGTGGCAATACAGTAGATGTGTGGATTTCCTATACAACAGGCAAGAAGTGTTATTGATAAGATGAGGAGCGAGAAACTGATTAGCTTAAGTGGCAAAGGAACGGCAGCTAGATATGTTATATTTGACGGATTGTGTGGTAATTGAGCTTTTTGTAAAATGAAACTCAATTAAAACTTGTTACCATTTTAAAGATAACTGTTAATTTAATTCCATGAGGTTAGCAATGGATAATGAAATTAGGACTATTGTATTTCCACCTATATCTATAGGAGTATATAACTTTCCGGTAGAAGTAGCAAAGGTGGCGGTTCATACAGTTAATAGGTTTTTGTAGGGAAATCCGGATAGCTTCGATTGGGTGGATGGGTACTTTTTGATACCCATATTGAGTTTATATATGAAGTTGAGGTAGATAATTTATACAATAAATAGAAAGTGGAATAACTAGGGGTATGAATTAATATAGAACTAAGCATTTGTTATAGTAACTGAATCATTAAGAACTTATACTGATGTCGGTAGAGAAATGATAGAAAGAAAGGAGACGAATTGCATTATCTTTTATAATTGCATGATATAGAGGAATGATAAAATATCCGTTAAATGTCACAATAGACACTAATATATTTGAAGCAAATAAATTTGATTTTGGTACAGATAGTACGATGAGATTGCTTGTAAAAAATGTTCAAAATGGCAAAATTAAGCTTGTATTAAGCAATATTGTAATAAGTGAAGTAGAAAAACACATTTGCCGACGTGTTAACGATGTATGTGGAAAAGCAAGAAAGTTAAGAAAAGAATATCTAGATATACTTCCCAAAGAGTACTTAGCTGATATTGGAATGAGTGTATATGTTCAAGTACCTGATAAGGATACTATTCATAAAAATGCAAAAGATATATTTGCGAAATTTTTGGAAGATTGTAAGGTGGAAAGACTTGATACGGCTAGCATAAATCTTGAAAAAATTATGGAAGATTATTTTGCTGTTCGCCCACCTTTTGAAAATAGTGAGAAAAAAAGAAAAGAATTTCCTGATGCATTTATTGCCGAAGAAATCAAAAAACGCTTCGGAAGTGAAGAGATTGTAGCAATCATTAGTCAGGATGATGGTTTCAAAAAAGCGTGTACAAACAGTAAGAATCACTTATTCTTTTCTTCGTTAGGAGAACTTTTTAATATGTTAAGTAAGAGTGAAGAAGAATATGCAACTGCACTCGAATTAATAAAGAGTAATACTAATTCTATTATTCAAACAATTAATTATATGATTGATGATAGCTGTGTTGAAGTTCATGGATTATCATATGATAAAGATGGTATTGCCGATGGCTATGATTATGATGAAACATATTTAGAATATTGCCATATATCAGGTACGAGGCTTCATACAATAGATGATATAGATGGAGATATAATCACGGCGTCCTTATGGATAAATGGACATATGACTGTGAATTGCTATTTTGAGGATTTTGAAAATGCCTGTTGGGACTCCGAGGAAAAAGAATATGCTTTTGTTGAAGAAAGACATATTTTAGAAAAACATAATGCAAGATTTGCCTGTAGGATTGAACTTAATAGTGAAACGGAAGAAATAAGGGTGCTGCCTTTTCAAATTGTGTTAGGAGGAGATTCAAGAAAAAGTAGGGTTGAAATAGATGATGAGCAAGAAGCCTTGAACAGAGAACTTGAGGATGAAGATAGGGAAGAATTGGGATTTCTAGCGTTATCTCAATATCGTGATATGTTGGAAAATAATTTGAATGAATCAAGTATGGAGAAATCAATGTTGGAATTGTTTGAGCAGTATAATGCTATTTCATCAGATTATGAAGAATTAGCAATTCTGTATGATGAGATTTGCTCCCAAGTAAAGTGTAAGATGGAAGAAGATGCTGAAGCCTGTATAAATGCATTTTCATTTGAGAAGAGGATTCCTATCGATTTTTCTGAAAAGGATACTGATAAAATATTGAATAAAATTAGAGAATGGTTGGATAGTAAATATGATATGGTATTTGAGAGAATAGAGAAAATACTTCCTGATTGTATCGAGTATGGTGATAATATAAGCATTTTTGGAACAAATTGTAAAGTTTATACTTTGTCTTTTGGTGAACTTTATGGAACACCGGAAGCCGGTTCAGAAGAACAAATAGAAGTTTCGCTTTCATTGGATAAAAAAATACTTGCAAGAGGCTATGTTAACCTTACAGTTGGTTATCTAAATTTTGATGAAGATGGTGGTGCATCAGATGGGATTGAGGATAGCCTAGATTATGAAGTGGACGATGTTTTGGATGCCTTAAAAGACTTAATATCAGATTTAAAAGAAGAATTTAATAATGAGCTGGAACTTGCGCATTCTCTCGAGAGATGCTTGGAAAATAAAAATTAATCTGAATTATGAATTAGTAAGGGCTTAAGGTTGCTATATATTTTAATTAGTATATTAAAAAATAACACTTTGGCATCTTAGTCAATTATATGTTGTGTAGAACAGAAAATTTGCACATCAAGAGGGAAAAAATTATTTTACAATTTAAGAGCTGGGTGTCATATGCCCAATTCAATCTTCTACATGTAATATCTCTTCCACCAGCATATTAAAGTGCGTTGATATCCATAGCATAAATTCGGCAGAGGGGGTGTGCCGTCCCCACGTTCTATCCTGCCGACAGTTTTGGTGTTGTATCCGATAGCAACGGCAAGGTCGTCCTGATAAATGTCACGCTGTTCACGAATTTTTGGGATATTATTGGTAACCGCTATAAAAATCCCTTTTTGTGATGAAGATGGAAAAGAAATTTGATGAAAATGTCATAGAAATTTCAGAAGAAAAAATCAAACAGTTAATGCCGGAATATTCTAAGAAGAAGCTTGCTAAAGCGTGTGAGATTCTAAAATTGATTTCGGAAAATCCGAATATTTCTATTGATGAATCAAGAATAGCCTTAGATGTCACAGATAGGACAATAGCAAGATATATATCTGAATTAAAGAACAAAGGTATCATAGAACGAAAAGACCCAGATAATGGTGGAGAATGGAAAATTAAGTAAGGGAATAACAGTAAATATAGTGTTTAAACTGGCATTCAGGAACATTCCGAAGTTAGTCTCATCGAAGTCTCACGAGATTTGAACCTAGGTGAGACTAACATGAGACAGGGGAGATTTAAAAGTGAGGCTATAAGCAAGAAAGATCGGAAGATATTTCAAGAAAAAAGATTAGGGGTTACATCACAAGGAGCACACCGAATGGAAGACAAACGAAAGAACGCAGTCCTGGAAATCTTAAACTACTGGAAAATCACAGAATTTCTAGGTCAAACCGACATTCCACAGGAAAGTACAGAGAACAAAAAGCTGATTAAGAATATTAAGAATGGCAAAGATGTTAAGGCAGAGAAGATTGAGGTCTTCTTTGATTTGCCAGTTTTGTCGGCTTCTGATATAGATCTGGAAATGATCTTGGAAAAAGACAGGGACGACTATGCGAAGTTTCCTTCGGTTGGTGATGAGATCCATTTTTGCCTGGGGAAGGTAGAGCGGAACACAGTAGTTGATTATCTTGAGAAGTTTATAGAGGATAAATCCGATAATCCTGAGATAGTTTATCCGAAAAAGAGTGCGATCGCATGGTGCTCATTCAAGACAGATACGAAAGGTGTGTATCTTAAGAACAGTTTCCAGCTGTCATCGATACTGTGGGCAGTTGCCAAGTGGGATGAGTCAAGAGCACATAATAGTCATGACTTTTCTCTCGATACTAGTGAGTATGAAGAACTTGTTGGAGAGATCGATGAGGAACTGCAGGACCAGAATGTCGATGAGTTCATTTCAACCATATATGAAAAGATTTTTAACGAGTATGTGAAACACAGATTCTCAGAGGATCCTCAGGAATCGATGGGAATTGCCGAATACAACAGGTATGCGAGCGAACAGGTCAGAGATGCGGACGAAGACGCATTTGACTATGCTGACCTGGGTAAAAGCTTCTTTTTGAATGACATTATTCAGTTGTCAGAGCTGGTTCAGAACGGAAACTTTGGCGATGGGAATGAATATGAGAAGAAAGTGATCGAGTACATTCTGGCAGGGTACGAAAAGTCGAAAGACCCAGATGATTTACCGAGAACGATCATCTCGCCGGATGCGGGAAAAAGTGAGATGAAGCTGTTCTTTGACAGAATTCTTAACGTTACAAATTCGCCAAGGGGAAAATGGCCGGCCAAATATATGCCGGCGTTGATGCAGCAGGTTGCAGTCAATATTGCGATTAGACAGGACGGGGATGCTCCAGTTTTTTCTGTAAACGGACCTCCCGGAACGGGAAAGACTACATTGCTCAAGGAGATCGTGGCAAGCAATATTGTTGAGCGTGCCAGACTTCTCGCTGAGAACGCAGAAGATCCAGACTCTTTATTTGAGATGCATTCATTTTCGCATGGACCGCTAGAGGCAAATGCGAATGCCTATTACCAGTATGCGCCTCATTATTATTCGATAAATGTTGATGAGATCAACAATTATAGTATGCTGGTCGCGTCATGTAACAATGCGGCGGTGGAAAATATCACGATAGACCTTCCGAAGGCGAGGGATATACTTGACAGTCTGGAGTCATCTGGGGATGACGAAGAGGAGATCCGCTGCGGTCTGGATGAGGTTCATGATTTGTTTGATATCAACAAGTCAGGTGATGTGGAGAATATAACCAGATATGGTAAGAGCCGAGAAGAGAAGGACATTTATTTTACGCGTTATGCGGATAAACTTTTAGGCGGAGCTGACTGCTGGGGATTGATATCCGCTCCGTTTGGCAGAAAGGCAAATATCCGTAAGTATTGCAATTCGGTTCTGAAGCCATTTGTGGAGGACTACAAATCAAATGATGTCAGGGAGCAGCATAAGGCAAAATATCTGGAGATAAGAAAAAAGTTTTTATCTCAGTACAAATTGGTTGAAAACTTACGAAAAGAATTAGGACAGATCTGTGCTCTGGCAGGTTCGGTTCCTGTGGAGCTGCAGGAAGATGCACCAGAGGATTTGTCATGTGAAATAAGTGGTGTGGAAAGAAAGCGGCAGATACTTGAGCGTCAGTTATTTGCTGAACAAAAAGAGCTGATCGAGCTTGAGGAAAGCAGACCGAAGGGATTGTTCGCAAGGCGTAAGGATACATCCGCAAGAGATATATTCATTCAGGAGAAGAAAGCGATAATATCAAAACTTAATGGAGAGATAACTTCTTTGAACAACAGGATATCTGGCCTGCAGAATCTTCAGGAATACCAGCGGTGTATTTCAAAATACTCGCATGGGCAGATGAAGATGACCCCGGTGGACGCTGCATTTATGGAACGTTATGTATCCGAGGACGACAGGCTGTCAACAAAAGCACAGATAACCAATCCATGGTTTACCGCCCAGTACAATAGAGAGCGTGAAAAGTTATTCCTGTATGCATGTAAGCTGCACAAAGAATTTGTCATTTCTTCAAAATGCATGCGGCATAATATCATCAACCTGATGATAGCGTGGAATGTGTTTGATGATTGTGGTGAGAGGATGAAGCTTGCAGACAGAGAAGAAGCCATGCCATACATGCTTCAGAGCATTTTCCTGCTCACCCCTGTAATATCCACAACATTTGCATCAGCGCAGACATTTCTGGGCGATGTGAAGAAAAGTGGAGTGCTTGGAACTCTTATCGTCGATGAGGCGGGACAGGCACAGCCACAGATGGCAGTTGGTGCGATGTTCAGATGCAGAAAGGCGATCATAGTCGGAGATCCAAAGCAGATCGAGCCTGTGGTCACAGCGGAGACTGACATGATAAAGCAGTTGCTTACAGCAGAGATATTGGCAGGTTACAAGGATAAGAAAATCTCTGTGCAGGATTTTGCTGACTATATAAATCCGTATGGAACTTATCTTGGAAAGGATGAGGAGAAAGAGTGGGTAGGCTGCCCACTGGTAGTCCATAGGCGATGCATTGACCCGATGTACACAATCTCAAATGTGCTTTCATATGATGGAACTATGAAGCAGCAGACGGCAGCTCCTAAGGAGGACAGGGCAAGAACATTTATCCTGGACAAGAGCTGTTGGATAGATGTAGCAGGTGCTGAGAATTCGGGCAAGAAGGATCACTTTGTCAAGGCGCAGGGCGAGCTTGTTCTGAAACTACTGGAGAGAAAATTTGAACGGGATCCTATCGATATTCCGAGGCTGTTTATCATCACACCATTTACATCGGTCAAAGAGGGAATGCTGGAGATGATAAAGAAATCGGAGTTATATGGAAAGGAGCCAAGAGTCAGAAAATGGCTTAATGCCAATAACATTGGAACTGTGCACACTTTCCAGGGCCAGGGAACGGATGAGGTTATATTCCTACTCGGATGCGACAGCAAATCTATGGGAGCAGTCAACTGGGTGAACAATAATATCGTCAATGTTGCAGCGACAAGGGCGAAGTTTAGATTTTACATGATAGGAGATAAGTCGGTATGGATGTGCAAACCGGTGAGGGTTGCGAGAGAGTGCACAGCAGAGATACTAACAGATAAAGAGGTTGCTGAGCTGCTTGGCGATAAGACCGAAGAGGCTAAGTCTGCAGCTGCAAAGATGTCTATGATATGCCCGGAATGCGGGAAAAAGTTGGTTGAAAGATCGGGGAAATTTGGCAAATTTATAGGCTGCTCGGGCTTCCCGAAATGCCGGTTTACGCAGTCGGTATAGGAACAGAGCAACACCCCGTTGCTTTCCCCAATTCCCGCAATCTGTTATGATATCGACATATGAGGCGGAAGGTACAAATCCGGAGCTGGTTCTTTATAAAAAGAGGTAGTATAATGAGTTAGGTTATTTCGTCAATAATCTTTTACAATTTATATTACAGGGGGAAATACATATGATACAATGTGCCGGATGTGGCAGCAATCTGGTATATGATATAGCAAGAAAGAAAATGTACTGCAAAGCATGTGGAAATGAATACGAGCCGGAGAGTGTCGACAAGGATGAGGACAGCGAGGAACGCAAGCATATGGAGCTTACTGTATTCATTTGTCCGCAGTGCGGTGGCGAGATATACAGTACGGATGAATCAGCGACGGGATTCTGCAGTTACTGCGGGGCAGCAACTATGCTTTCCAGCCGGCTGAAAAGTGAGAGAAGACCGGATTATGTGATACCGTTTGCGGTGACGAAGGACATGTGCAAGGCATCATATGCTACAGTCATGAAGAGGGCGATATACGCGCCGAACAGACTGAAACACAGACGAAATGTGCAGGAGTTCCGTGGAATCTACATGCCTTATTGGCTGTGTGATGTTGACCAGAAAGGTAAAACCACTGTCAGGGCGACGGACAGCTATACTTCAGGGGTTGATACAGTCAGTCATACGTATAATGTAAGATGCTTTGCGGATAATCATTACGAGAATATAACCATGGACGCATCATCGCTGTTTCCAGATGATCTCAGCAGCAAGGTGGCACCATTTGACTCGGCGGATATGAAGCCATTTTCCATGGGATATCTGAGCGGATTCTATGCGGATCTGCCGGATGTGGATTATAAGGTTTACAGGGATAAGATAGCGCAGGTGACAGGAGATATGGCGCATGATGTGATGATGAGGAAGATAAAGCATCATCTATGTACATATGATGCTATCGGTGAACCTGAGGAGCCATTGTCAGAAACGATGGATATAAAGATCACTGGAGCAAAGACCGGGTTGTTTCCTGTGTGGCTTTTGTCGTACAAGAACGGAAAACGTATTGCATATGCAGCGATAAATGGCAGCACAGGCAAAGTGGCTGCGGATATACCGCTTGATATCGGCAAGTTCCTGCTGGGATGCCTGATAGGAGTGATCCCATTATACTTTTTGCTGAACTTATTTCTTACGGTGAGGCCTGGCGTGCTACTGGCATTTGTATCTGCGATAGGTGCGCTTGTGACCATGATATATTGCGATGAGATGGAGAAGATAGCAGATGTAGAGACACATGAAAATGATGTGGGATTCTTCGCAAGGCACACACTCAATGCAAAGAAAAGTGGAGGCAAGAAGAAAAAGCTACAAACAAAAAAGCTGCAAACAAAAAAGCCACAAAAAGACACAAAAAGAAAAATAAAAAATAAGATAACTTCATTTGTGAAGTTTTCCTGTTTTCTGGAAGTTATACAGCTGATAGTGTGCATAATAGTATTATTCTGCCTGAAGTTTGATATAAATCCATTTCTTTTTAACTGGGATATTATGGGAAAGGCCAGTTATGTTGTGGCGTGCATCTCGTGTCTGGTAGCCATTTATGGGGCAGTAAAAGGCATAGTAAACGTGAGAAGAGTAAAAAGAAAAAGTGGCGTCATGGGATTATTTATTGCCTTTGCCACCATTCTGTCTGTAGCGGTCGTGTTGATAAAACCCGTTATGGACAAGTATTATTATGGATGCGTGCTTCTGGTGTGTGCTGCAACCATTCTGACACTCATAGATCTGGTTATCAGCCACAACCGGATGTCCACAAGACCACTTCCACAGTTTGAGTATAAGGGAGGTGATCATCGTGCGTAGAGCGGTAATTACCAGAATGGTGATCACTGTAATGATCATACTGCTGTTTTGGGTTATGGGATGTAATGGTGTAGTGACTGCTCAGGCATCTGAGAAGGATCGGGATGATTCGTATAGTCACCAGCATGAAGTGGTAATCAAAGATGATGCAGATGTGCTGACTGAAAGTCAGGAGGCACAATTGACGGAGACTATGAAGGAGACTGCCCGTTATTGCAATGTATTGTGTGTGACATCGAACCTTATGTACAAATCTACAGCATACCATGCGGAATCTGCCTATAAAAGAGAATTTGGCACCCGCGATGGCGTTATGTTCTTCATTGATATGCGTAATAGACAGATATACATCTATTCGTATGGCGAACCATACAAGATCATAACCAAGACAAATGCGTATACGATAACAGACAATGTCTATGAATATGCAAGCGAAGAGAAATATTTTGAGTGTGCAAACGAGGCATTCAAGCAGATAAATATGCTGCTGGTAGGAGAGCAGATAAGCCGTCCAATGAAGCATATCAGCAACATACTCCTTGCAATAATATTTTCTATATTGCTTAATTATCTTCTGATGAAGAAGACTTCAAAGGTATATGACATGGGTTCAAAAAATCTGCTTACCGGTACAAAGGTTTCATATAACATGAATCATAAATATGATATGATCAGTGAAACGAGAAGTACAAGATCTGGATCCGGCGGTCATGGCGGAATCGGCGGCGGTGGATTCGGAGGCGGAGGCATCGGCGGTGGCGGTGGAGGCCACAGTTTCTAGTCAAAGAGAAGAAAATCTGACAAAATATAAACGATGAAAAATGCTGTGAAGAATTTTCGAAATTCACAGCATTTTATTTTCATAAGGAGGGACCCACGTAAGTGGGAGGATTCCTTGTGAAGTACGCAGACGCCGCGCGAAGCGCCTAACATGCGTCTGCTCCTTTTGTAACGTTTTTCAATTATACTGGTCTTATATGTGAAGGGAGGTAAAAAACTTGGCGTCAGGAAAAGAAAAAAATGGAATAGAAGAAATATACGAAAAGTACTACAAAGACGTATATCGTTTTGTGCTGGCACTGTCTAAGAATCCCCACATAGCCGAAGATATAACACAGGAGGCCAGACTCTCTGGGAGGAGAACCAGAATCTGCCGATCCTGAACAGTGAAAAATAGAATGTGTATGCCACATAAAACTCACATTACAAATAATTAAAGTAAAAACCACCCTTTTTTGCCATTTAATTGAGTGATCCATGATATACTAGCATTGTGCATGAAGTTCGCACTGTATTTACAGGGGAATTGCCCCGGATATGAAAAAGGATAGTAAGTTAAATGGAAAATAAGAAAAAGATGGTGTTCAACGTATTGTTCCTGGTTCTCATATTTGCCGGAACTGTATACGGAGTGTTTCACGGCGAGGATATAGGACAGATATCTGATATACTTCAGACGGTGAATCCTTGGTGGCTCGTACCGGGAGTGGCATGTGTCGTGGTATTTATATGGGGAGAATCAATTATCATACACTATATGATGCGGAATCTTGGCGTGAAGGTAGACAGGGGAACCTGTTTCCTGTTCTCGTCGGTTGGATTCTTTTTCAGCTGCATCACACCCTCTGCGTCGGGGGGACAGCCGGCTCAGATATATTATATGAAAAAAAAGAAGATACCAATCCCTGTTTCCACACAGGTGCTGCTCATAGTGACGATCACTTACAAGCTGGTGCTGGTACTTCTGGGACTTGGAATAGCCATATTTGGACAGAGTTTTATACATACATATATAGATGATGTGCAGTGGGTATTTTACCTTGGGCTTGTACTTAACGTTGTGTGCGTGGCTGGTATGGTGCTGTTCGCATTTCACCCGTCGCTTGCAAAGGCATTTGTGGTGAATGGCAGTAGACTTCTTGAGCGGATGAAGTTTTTAAGACACAAGAAGTCCCGTGAGGAAAAGCTCGCGGCATCAATGGAAAAGTACAACCAGACTGCGGATTACATGGTAGGACATTTCGGGATGCTGGTGGTAGTGTTCATTATAACAGTCGTGCAAAGATTCTCACTATTTGCAGCTACATGGTTTGTGTACAAGGCGTTTGGACTTTCAGGATCATCATCATGGCTTATCATTCTCATGCAGGGAGCCATAGCAGTTGCGGTGGATATGCTTCCCCTTCCGGGTGGTATGGGAATCAGTGAAAAACTCTTTATGGAGATGTTCTTGCCGATATTTGGCAGCACATTGCTCCTGCCGGGCATGATACTCAGCAGAGGGCTGGGATACTATACTGAGCTGATAATCAGTGCAATATTTACAGTGGTGGCAAGCTTTGTGATAGGAAGGAGATCTGAATGAAACCGAGATCAGAGATGAGCATGGAACTTTATGATATGATGCTTGACCGGGGGTATCCGGAGGAGTTCTGCGACCTCATAACAAAGAATCTGAATACCGACTTCACTGCCGGAAGGATGATAGGATACCTGTCGCATTACCAGGAACTGCCGCTTGAGGAAATCGTGGATGAGATGCTTTCCATCCTCACAGATAGAAACAGGATCATGCAGAAGAAAAAACTTGAGAGCAATAATTCCGAGTGGAACAGGTTCCTGGAAGAGGGATTTGGACTTTCGGATGATGAATAAACGAACATATCTGAGTGCTGAATAACAAAAAATAAGAAAAAGCAGTCTGCGTACATCACCAATGTTATACATGGTGATGATCCGTCAGACTGCTTTTGTCTGTTTAGCCTATACCTCCGAGCAGGATACCAAGTATCAATACGAGAAGACATACAGGACAGTAGATGTATTTGCAGATAGGAACGAACTTCTCCGTGAATTTCTTTTCTCTTCCTGTGTTGACCTGCTCCTCAACATATTTTTTGCCACATACCCAGAAAAACATGATTCCGGCAAGTCCTGCGCCGAGCGGGCAGATGTAGATGGACAGAATATCCATCCAGTCTGACACGATACCCTGTATGCAGATTGACACGACAACTGCAATGGCACCAATGATGGCGCATGCGGTTTTTCTGCCGACGCTCAATTTTTCCTGAACAGTTGCAATCGGTGCTTCATATAGATTTATAAGTGATGACAGTCCAGCCATAAACACAGCCACAAAGAAGATGATAGCTATGATATATCCTCCCGGCATTGATTTGAACAGACAAGGCAGGAAGATGAACAGCAATCCGGGACCTCCCTGGTTTAGTTGAGCTCCGGCAGTCGCCATGGCAGGTATGATGACAAGCGCAGCAAGCATGGCAGCAATGGTATCGAAGAGGGCCACGCGTCCGGCAGCTTCCGGAATGTCCTCGCTGTCGGGAAGGTAGGAGCCGTATATCAGAGTTCCGTTTCCCGCTACAGACAGTGAGAAGAATGCCTGTCCCAGGGCAAATATCCATGTCTTTGGATCCGCGAGAACCTTTGGTTCTATGCGGAATATGTATTTGTATCCATCTATTGCACCCGGCTGGCATGCCGCGTATATAGCCAGAATGATGAACAACACAAAGAATGCAGGCATCAGGATCTTATTTGCCTTTTCGATGCCATTCCCTACTCCAAACATGAGGATGACGATTCCTATGACGAGGGCTATGATCTGCCACATATTATTGCCAAATGCAGAGGCCATGCCGCCAAATTCAGCACTGAATCCGTCTATGTCAGCTGGAGACAGCGTGCTTCCGGTGAAAGCACCGATCATATACTTGAGTATCCATCCCATGACTACGGTGTAACCGATCGCCATTGCAAGGGCACCGAGCACAGGTATTCCGCCGAGCAGCTCTCCAAGTTTTCGTTTCCCTTTTCGTTCCATAGCGATTCCAAATGCGTCGATTGGTCCAGACCTTGTAGCACGGCCAAAACTCATCTCGCCAATGACTCCGGTAAATCCTATAAGTACTACAAATATAAAATAGGGGATGAGATAAGATCCGCCCCCGTACATGGAGACCCTTGTGGGAAACATCCAGATGTTGCCCATTCCCACGGCTGATCCGATGCAGGCAAGGATGAACCCCCATTTGTTGTTAAAAGATTCTCTGGTTTTCATGTAATATTCCCTCCAAATATGTTTGTCCCCGCACCGCGCCAGATCTCCTTAACATCGTGAGTATTGTGCGAAAATGCGTTAACTTTATTAATATACATGAATTTGTTATGGATGTAAATTAAATTGTTTCATGCGCATTACCCTCTTGTGCATTACCTCTTGCGCATTACCCTTGCGTATTACCAACATGCAGATTACAATATATTAGGCAAAAATGGTTGTGTATTAAAAATGAGCCTGAATTTATTATGGATAGATGTCCGACAAGGGAGGCAGAATTATGGGATTACAGAACACAAAATCACAAAAATATGAGCATATAGTACATCCATTTCCACCGCTTTATGATGATGATTCGGAGATCCTTATATTGGGAAGTCTGCCATCAGTGAAATCCAGAGAGCAGATGTTCTTTTATGGACATCCCCAGAACAGATTCTGGAAGGTTATGAGCAGGGTGCTGGGGGAAGAACTCCCAACCACCATTGATGAGAAGAAGATTATGCTTCATGCACATCACATTGCACTCTGGGATGCTATATACAGCTGTGACATCATAGGGTCAAGTGACAGCAGCATAAAAAATGTAATTCCTACAGATCTTGGGAAAATAATCAGTTCATCAAAGGTGACAAAGGTCATATGTAATGGAAAGACATCCGGGAAGTATTTTTCAAAATACCAGCAGAAAGAACTCGATATAGAACCGGTGATACTTCCATCCACAAGTCCTGCAAATGCAGCATTTTCTGTGGATAAGCTGGTTGAGATCTGGGGGACTGTCATTCCGGATAGCTGTAAATCTCTTGAAACTTTTCAAAAGACGGGTGTTAAAAGCCCAATATAACTGCTCAAATGTAGATATAATGTAAATAGAATCTCAACATTTTCTAAAGCTTAAAAAAGAATGATGTACAATGTAGCAGAATATGTTATTATAAAGGACGCAGCCGGCTGACAGTGACAATTCAGATACAATGATACAAAAGGCTGTAGCAAGGTAATCAGAGATTATGGTCGGATCAAAAGGAGAGAAAAAATGGCACTTAGTTTTATTGAGATACTTAAGGTAGTGTTCCTTGGTATCGTTGAGGGAATCACAGAGTGGCTGCCTATCAGCAGTACAGGTCATATGCTTTTGGTGGATGAGTTTATCACGCTCGATGCCAGCGACAGTTTTAAGGATATGTTCTTTGTCATCATACAGCTTGGCGCAATACTTGCGGTAGTAACTATTTTTTGGAACAAGATGTGGCCGTTCCAGATGAAAGATAAGACGCAGTCGGTATTCAAGAAGGATACATGGAGCATGTGGTTTAAGACTGTTGTTGCCTGTATACCGGGAGCCGTAGTTACGTTATTGTTTGATGATTTTATTGAGGCTCATCTGCACACCGCAGTGGTCATATCGATAGCTCTTATATTTTATGGAGTTGCATTTATCGTGATCGAGAACTGGAATAAGACCAGGACACCTAAGGTTGAGACGCTGAATGATATTACATACAAAACCGCTTTTTTCATAGGAATGTTCCAAGTGCTTTCGATCATCCCAGGAACTTCACGTTCAGGTGCGACCATCATAGGCGCATTGCTTTTGGGTGTATCCAGAGTGGCAGCTGCGGAATTCACATTTTTCCTGGCAGTTCCAGTCATGTTTGGCCTCAGTGCACTTAAGCTCATAAAGTTTGGACTTTCATTTACCAGTGCAGAGTTTGCTATACTTATAATAGGATGTGTAGTAGCATATCTTGTTTCTATTGTGGTGATCAAATTCCTTATGGGCTACATCAAGAAACATGATTTCAAGATATTTGGATGGTACAGAATAGTTCTCGGAATTATAGTTCTTTTGTATTTTGCCTTCTTTGCGTAGAATTTTAAATGATGTGATATAAAAATTGGATAAAAATATAGCAAACACCCCATAATTTCATTTGTAAATGAGATTATGGGGTGTTTGTGTGTATAGTTTCCAGTTTAGAACAGGTTCATAGCTCCGATGATACCCTGGTTGCCTTCAAGCTTTGCAGGTACAATATACGTGTCCGGATCCTTTACCTGTGGCATATCAATGTATCCGGAGAGAAGTTCGGTGTAATATTTGCGGATCATAGGAAACAGAAATTCATTGGACATGACGCCTCCCCCAAGGACTATCCTTTCAACAGAGTAGCACATGGTATAGTTTACAAGAGCTTCTGCTATATAGTATGCTTCCAGATCCCATACAGGTGAGTCAGCGGGGATATCTTTGCCCTTCATCCCGGTTCTTCGCTCCAGCATAGGTCCCGCAGCCAGACCTTCAGCACAATTCTGATGAAAACGGCATGAACATGGCGTGTCATCGCCATCACGTCTAGGTATGAGGATATGACCTGTTTCCGGATGCATCATGCCGTGGATGAGATGTCCGTCAGCTATCACGCCGCCACCTATACCGGTGCCTATGGTGAGATACATTCCAGAGTGAAGTCCTTTTAATGCGCCGAATAGAAATTCGCCCCATGCAGCTGCATTTACGTCTGTATCCACAACAACCAGACGCTTAAGAGCCTCACTGAATGTTTTATAGAAATTGAATCCCTCCCATGCTTTCTTGGGACTCTTTAAAATGGTTCCGTATGATGGGGAATTCTGGTTTACATTTGCCGGTCCGAATGTTCCTATGCCAAGTGCTGATATGTTGTGTTTCTTAAAATAGTCTATCATGACTGGAACAGATTGATCAGGCGTATCTGTTGGAATAGATATTCTGTCTATTATGTTCTTGTTTTCATCACCTATTGCGCATACCATCTTGGTACCGCCGGCTTCGAGCGCTCCGTAGTACATATTTTCCTCCTCATCGCTGCAGTAAGACAGCATAAAATAATATAAAAAAGTTATATCTATTATAATATGAAGACAGATACATGTCACGCATAATGGTGCGAAAAAACAGTAACATGATGTACATTTTTTTGGACACTTGACAAAGTAAGATAGAGCCATATTAGGGAATGCAGGAGCGGAATGCATTCTAAAAAACGTTTTGTAGATACAGTTCAAAAGAGTGAACAGGAGGCGTGATTATGTTAAAAGGTTATTTCGTGTCAGATGGATATATGGGATATGTGGACGGTCAGTATCAGTTATTTGCTGATGAGAGTGATTATATCGACTATATTGAGAACTAAAAGAAATCTAACTTGAGTTTATTAGCTAATTAGCTGTTACTCATTATTATATATGTGTTATGATGCTGTAACGGGTTAGCAGATAAGAGGGTTATATATGCATGTATTAGAATATGTGCATTATTTGTATTGTATAAAGAAGATACTGCGAGACTATGTATGGGTGAATGATCAGAAAGAATAAGACGTAATATATGAATGTCAGAGGAGAACATAGTGGAGAAAGTATTGAACAGTACAGTATCAGAGAAACAATTAAATAGAAAAGAACATGTGATGGATATGACAGAAGGGAACAGTCTGAAACTTATCATGAAGTTCTCGATTCCTTTGCTCATAGGTAACCTGTTTCAGCAGGTCTACAGTGTGGTTGATTCAGTTGTTGTCGGAAGGCATCTCGGGGCAAATGCCCTGGGCGGAGTCGGTTCGGTTGGAATGATAAGTTTCCTGTTCTTTTCTTTGTGTAGTGGGATGGCATCTGGGATAGGTGTTGTCATAGCGAAGTATTTTGGTGCAAAGCGTGATGATCTTGTGCGAAAAGCCATAGCAAATTCCATTTACGTGATATTGGGAGTTGGCTTGCTCATGAGTGTGCTGGGGGTCTGCCTTACGGGGCCGCTCATCAGGCTTATGAACACGCCTGCGGAGACAGTTCCATACGCGTATACATATATGAAGATAACCTGTGCCTTTACGGTGGCAGTTGCGGTATATAATGGAATATCTTCGATACTGCGGTCTCTTGGTGATTCGAGAACTCCGCTGATATTCCTAATGATCGCATCAGTTATAAATGCAGTGCTGGACATAATATTTGTGGTATATCTGGATATGGGAGTTGCCGGAGCTGCGTATGCAACTGTATTCAGTCAGATTGTCTCAGGAATAGGCTCGATAATATATGCAGTGAAAACCAATTCATATTTCAAACTCAGACGAGAAGACTTTAGGGTAGATCACAGTATATTAAAAGCAGATTTCAAGATAGGACTTCCGATGGCAGTCCAGACTTCTATGATATCTATATCGTGCTCACTTCTTCAGGCACTTATAAATGGATATGGTCCTGCGGTCATGGCAGCTTACACTGCAACCGGAAAGGTGGAGGGGATAGTATTCCAGCCATTTTCGTCGCTTGGGCTTGCACTTTCGACATTTGCCGGACAGAACATTGGAGCAGAGCAATATGACAGAATAAAAAAGGCTGTATGGCAGGCGGAATGCATAACAATAGGTTTGAGCGCTGTACTCTTTGCTGCAATACTGCTTTTCAGAGAAAACATCATTCATTTCTTCGTGACGGATCAGGAGGTTATCCGCCTTGGCGCAAAGGGCATGGTGATATCGGGCAGCATGTATGTTGCACTTGGAACTATTTATACGTTGAGAGGTGCCTTAAACGGTATGGGTGATGTGCTATTCTCCATGATAAATGGTTTCCTGGAGGTCGGCGGCAGGGTTGTGTTTGCACTGATCCTCATGTATGCTTTGAATCTGGGATTCTGGGGAATCTGGTATACAAATATATTCACGTGGATAGTCATAGCACTGACAGCTGCGGTGAGACTGATCGTGTATCTGAAAAAGGCACAAAGAAATACTAACCAGATGTAATTATAAAATAATGATGATTAATGAAAAAAGACCGGACATGCTTAGGTATGACCGGTCTTTTATATTTTGACAAAAATCCAGTGCTATATTATTTTAGATATATAACAAATGGGAGATGCAGATCATATGTCAAATGAGATAACAGGAAATACTGCAAAAGAGAAAAGTCTGGATAGTATACACATAAGGAGCATAGTTGTACTTGCCATGTTCAGTTTTGTATTTCTGGGGACAGAGTTTTTCTATGACAATCGTGCTGCGGAAGTGGTGGATGCAAGGAAGGTACTTCTTTATCAGAGCGTGATATTGCTTGCAAGCGTAGTGGGGGTATTCATGTATGCCCAGATCCAGAAAAAGGTAGGAGACAATATCGTAAAAAAAGTGCTTATAGCCTCGAATTTTGTGGGGGTATTTGCACTTGCAGGGATAATGTTCGGAGATGAAAGCATAATATTGTTGTATGGCATAGTGTTCTTCATTATCTGGGGTATGACAGGATGCTGCACATATCATGCTGTGGCTGGTGCATATACGGATAGAAAGCATCTCACTGTGACGGTTGGCATATCATATGCCGTAGGGTTGTTTTTTCAGTATATCAATTATAATGTCATAGGCAGCATGACGATACGGCTAGTGGTGTTCATTTTGGCTGTCGTGGTAATTATGACAATATTTATGGTATATAGTGATACAGCGTACGCACCAGAGAAGATAGAGGATGCGGAGCAGAGCGCCGGTAGCAAGTCTATAGCATTTGCGTTCGTGATCGTAATATTGCTCATGACTTTCATATTTTCAGAACTTGACAATATTGTGACACTTGTACATGCAGAGGGCGGTGCGGATATAGGTCAGTGGCCAAGACTTTTCCTGGCGATCAGCGGTATAGCAGCGGGATTGCTGTTTGATATAAAGGATCAGAGATTTATGAACCAGATGATGTATTGTGTAACAGTGCTGTCTGTAATTGCAATGCTGGTCATAGAATTTGGGGGAGCGTTCCTCATAGGACTCATTGTATTTTATCTCGCAGCAGGATTTTTTGTTGTTTATTTCACCACAGGATTTATAAATGTCTCCTACACCATGAAATGGCAGTCATTTTGGGCGGGAGCAGGCAGGACGATAAATAATATTGGTGCAGGTATTGTGGGAGTTATATCATATGTGATCGTTAAAACGCCGGGGATCATGGCGATGAGCGTCACAGTTATACTGTTACTGGTTTTCATAAGTATAGCAGTGTTTGTGCTTGAGAGCCTTCAAAAGAAACAATATAGACAATATGATGAGGAAAAAGTGATGAGATCATCGAAGAGTTCAAGTGAAAAAACTGAGGTGGACTTTGAACGATTTGCAGACATGCACGGTCTCACTGGCCGTGAACGGGAGGTTTTGCAAAAACTCCTTATATCTGACGAAAGTATACAGAAGATTGCTGATGAACTATATATATCCAGGGCATCGTTATACAGACATATATCATCCATGAATGAAAAGACAGGGACTAAGTCAAGGGTAGGTCTGATACAGTATTATTACAGTTGGCACGAGGAATGACACTATAGATGGGAAAGTTTTGGATGACCAGCCGTGTCAGGAAACTTAAAATGACATTATTGATTAAAAAAATGAGATAAAACTGTCCAAAATTGAATATGAGACATATGTAACGTTACGAAAACGGCAGCAAATTACTATAATCTATGATATGAAACAGATGGGTGGAAGATGCATTTCATCTGTATACGAGAACTATCAAACTATCCTATCAAACTATCATAGAAAGGGGAATGACTATGAAACATTTCAGAAGATTGACATTTTTGCTGTCGTTTATTTTAATTCTGACAGCGGGCGGCGTTGTGGCGATGGCTGCGAACAATGGACCGTGTGAAGATGAGGAAGAGAGCTATGCATATGTTCAGTTTTACAATTCGGAGAAAGACGACATGATATATGTGTACAGCTTCAGAACTCCACAGGAAGGAATAGCGACAAGTGCAAAGGGTGCAGTATATGACAAAAAAACAAATACGCTGACACTCACCAATTGTAATATGCCAGACTATATGCTCAGCATGAATATGATGGGAGACAATTTCAAGATCAAACTGGTTGGTTCAAGTCACATAGGTATGTTGTGTGCCTGGGGATATGGATATGGCGGTTCGGTTGAGATTATTGGTGATGGTAAGTTATATGTCAATGAGGAACAGAAGAAGTCAGATGCCATAGTATTACAGCCGGAAGGAACAAAGTCTTACTTCAGGATAAGTGGGAATGCGGAAGTGTATGTATATGCAGGTAAAACAGATGGAAGTATTGTTATAGCAGATTATACAACTGTTTCTGATTGCTTTGTCGTGAATGGACTCACTGGTCTGAAAAAGGAGCAGGCGTCCGAGATGAGGTATGATGAAATACAGGCGATTATTGTAGACATGGAGAATTCACATGATTGTCACGTATATACAAAGGGCGATAATGGGAAAAAATATACAGTAGAAGATTATGTCAGAACTTACTATAACGATGATGGAAGTATAAAGGCAGAAAATGTTAAGGGATACACGTTATATGAGCTTATGATGATGCCTGGATATACAGACAAATATTATATGCGTGAAATTGATGCCACGGATGGTGTTTTTGATCCGGAAAAGTACGGTTATACAGATACGGAAGAAAACGTAAATGGGTATTCATACAGATCAACTATGCCGGCAAAAGTATATATTGATCAGAATACTGGCGACCGGTGTGTGTTCATGCGTGATGCAGTAGATGATAGTTATAAAGAGTTTGAAAATTTTAAGTATGATATCAAAGGTGAACTCGGAGATGTGACGGATAAATATGGAAATGTTATGTCGTACTGTATGGTTGAAAGGTCTAAGGATAATGTGAAATTCACAGATGTTGAGTTTTATGATCCTGATTATTTATTGTCACAGGGTTATAAGATTTCAGGTGAACTGGAGTACATAAAGGGACTTTATAAAGTGTACAGCAATGCCAAGTCGGCAGTCCTCACCTCAAAGACCCAGACTGTTTGTAAGCATACATCAAAGGTAAATAAGGTTACGAAAAAGGCGACAATGACGACCGATGGAATCATAACCACAACATGTAAATCTTGTGGCAAGAAGCTTTCAACATCAAAAATCGCCAAAGTGTCTACGGTTAAACTGAGCGCGGTGTCATGTGTATATAATGGCAAAGTCAGAACACCAGCCGTTCAGGTGAAGGATTCAGCTGGGAAGGCTCTGGTAAAGAATACAGATTACAAGGTCACTTACAGTGCGGGGAGAAAAAGTGTAGGAAAATATCTGGTAAAGGTCACATTTGCAGGTTCTAAATATTCTGGAAGTAAAAGGATGGCGTTTGAGATCAATCCAAAGGGAACAACGATAGTAAAGAAGGCGGCAGGAAAGAACAGTATTGCGATAAGATGGAGTGCCCAGAAGGTAGAGACCTCCGGATATCAGATACAGTGTTCGACTGATAGCCGATTCAGGAAGAGCAACAGGACTGCCACGCTGCGAAATAACGCCACGACATATTACAAGATATCAAAATGCAATACCGGCAGCGTTTACTATGTGAGGGTAAGAACATATAAAAATGTGAAGGTGAGCGGAAAAGTTGTTAAAATCTATTCAGCATGGAGCAAAGTGGTTGCGATAAAAGCAAAATAGATGATCAAAAGTAAACGAAGACCAGAAAAATATCACAGCGGGCATTTCATATGACATGGAATGTCCGCATTATTTATATGTGGAAAAATCACCTCAAAGTATTATAATATACGGTGAATTTAGTATTGAGCTAAGAACTGTGAATGGAGAATAATATAATATGAAGAAAATACTCGTGGCAGTGGATTCATTTAAGGGAAGCATGACTTCCATTGAGGCGGGGGAATCCATAGAAAAGGGAATAAAAATAGTACTGCCAGACAGTCAGGTCAGGGTTAGGCCTGTGGCTGACGGCGGCGAGGGTACAACAGAGGCTATTATATATGGAAGAAAAAATGTTAATGTAGAGAAGTGCACGGTGACGGGACCGCTAGGAGAGCGGCTTACGGTGAGTTATATCACATACGATGCAGATGAGGGAAAGACAGCGGTCATGGAGATGTCAGCTGCTGCGGGACTTCCGCTTGTCTCGGAGGACCGGAGAGATCCGATGCACACGACGACATATGGTGTCGGCGAGATGATAAAGGATGCCGTTTCAAAGGAATGTGAGCGTTTTATCATCGGGATAGGTGGCAGTGCTACAAATGACGGCGGGATAGGAATGCTTCAGGCACTTGGCTTTTCTTGCCTTGATGCGGATGGGAGGGATGTGCCATATGGAGCGGAGGGACTTGGAGTCCTAGAACGTATCATCAGCCCGTATAAGCCGGAGAGAGGTGGAAATACTGTAGAATTTTTTAGTGTTGGTGACTCTGGCATGCATAGCGGAGACGACGTAGATGTTGCATTAAAGTTATCTTACTGCACGTTCTTAATAGCTTGTGACGTGACGAATCCACTTGTAGGTGAGCTTGGATGCAGCCGTGTATTTGCACCGCAAAAAGGTGCGGATGCGGAGTCTGTTGAGCTTATGGATGTATATATGAAGCATTATGCTGATGTAGTGGAAAGATCCGTTGAAGGAAAAGCTGACAGATACACCCCAGGTTCCGGCGCGGCGGGGGGCCTCGGATATGCATTTCTCATGTTCCTCGGCGGAAAACTAACGCCGGGAATTGATATAGTTTTGTCTGAGACAGGGCTTGAGACAGATGTAGAGTGGGCGGATACAGTCATAACAGGTGAGGGCAGGATAGATGCTCAGACCATGATGGGTAAGACCCCATCCGGAGTGGCAAAGCTTGCAAAGAAACACGGTAAATATGTGATCGCCATAGGAGGATGTCTCGGAGATGGTGCAGAGAAATGCATCAAAGAAGGCGTGTTCAATGAGTGCTATGCGGTAAACAATGTGCTTGGTATAGATGACAGTGATCCGGAGCAGGTGAGAACGGCGATGAAGCCTGAAAATGCTGCGGCGAATCTGACGACGTGTGCCGCAAGGATCACAGAACTTAAGGAACAGATGTCGGCACGTGTGTGCAGACCTGCACGGCTTAGATAGATATGGTATTTTTACGAGGAGGATAAAAAGATGACAAGAGAAGAAGCGTGGGAATTATTCACAGAGTACAACAAGAACGAGTTCAGGACATTCAGACCATGATCCGGGGTATAAAGAAAATCGGAGAATTTGTCCGCAAAGAGACAGTGCTAAGTGTGGCACTTTTTCTGGCAGTGATATCGGCATTTGTTGTGCCTCCGGACAGCGCGTATGTGGACTACATAGATTTTAGGACACTTGCAATCCTGTTCTGTCTTATGACGGTGGTCGCGGGATTTTCACAGCAGGGGATTTTTAACATCGTAGCAAAGGGCATGATAAATCGTATGGGGTCACTCATGGCGGTGACATTTGTGCTTGCATTTATGTGTTTCTTTTTCAGCATGTTCATTACAAATGATGTGTCGCTCATAACATTTGTACCGATGACACTCACGGTCCTTGGTATGGCAGGAGAGGAAGTACTCACCAGATGGATGGTGCCGGTGATAACCCTCCAGACCATAGCTGCGAACCTTGGCAGTATGCTGACACCCATAGGCAATCCGCAGAACCTGTATCTGTACGGACTTGCAGGAATCAGCGCAGGCAGGTTTGTATTGCTCATGCTGCCATATACAGTGGCATCGGCAGTGCTTCTTGTGATATGGATCATAGTATGTATGAAAGGAAAAAACAGGCAGCTTGAGATCAGACTCTCGGACGGAGATGTACAGGTTGACAGGAAGCTTGTCGGAATTTACTGCATACTTTTTGTGTTGTCATTGCTCACCGTGGCGCGGATCGTCCCATACTGGGTGACATTTGCGGTAGTGCTTGTGGTAGTCCTTATATGCCAGAGAAGATTGCTGCTGAAGGTAGACTATTCGCTGATATTCACATTTGTGGGATTCTTCGTGTTTATCGGAAACATGGGAAGAATAGAAGGATTTAGGACATTTGTAGAGAATGTTCTTGGCGGGCATGAGATGATCACCTCTGTCATTGCCAGCCAAGTCATAAGCAATGTTCCGGCTGCAGTATTGCTGTCAGGATTTACAGACAGTTACACAGATCTGATAATCGGCACCAATCTAGGCGGACTTGGAACTCTGATAGCGTCCATGGCAAGCCTGATCTCATTCAAATACGTGGCGAGACAGGACAAGGGCGCCAGAGGAAGATATCTGGCATACTTCACATTTGCAAATGTGCTGTTCCTGGCGGTACTAATATGCATTTGGAATATAATAAAATAAACGTGCCTTACGATGAACAATATTCACTGCTGTCATACATTGTGTAAGACTATTTTAGCCAAAAAATTATTGCCCTTAGATGGCAGTAGTCATAAAATAGAAGGGTAAGTTTCTTCAAATTAAGGAGGCAGATAATATGAGTAAGAATCTTGGTGCAAAACCTATGCTGGTGCCACAGCCGGTCATGATGATCGGAACATACGATGCCGATGGCAATGCAAATGTCATGAATGCGGCATGGGGCGGAATAGTCGGAGAAAATGAGATCATATTTGACCTTGGAAGTCATAAGACTACCGAGAATATAAAGCTGAACAAAGCGTTCACAGTTGCCATTGCTGATGCAGAGCATGTGGCAGCCTGTGACTATGTGGGAATCGTGTCGGCAAATGACGAGCCAGACAAGATGAAGAAGGCTGGTTTTACAACCAGAAAGAGCGAGTTTGTAAATGCTCCAGTCATCAACGAGCTTTCACTGACAATGGAGTGCAAGCTCAAGGAGATCATAGACGGGGACAAGTTCCTCGGCGAGATCGTAAATGTTGTTGCAGACGACCGTATCCTGGGCGATGACGGCGAGATCACATATGAAGAGTTCCATCCTATCGTGTTTGACACCATCGGACATGGATATTTTGCACTCGGCGACAGGGTTGGCGATGCTTTCTCAGAGGGTAATAAGTTGAAGTAGACAAGCTTGTAACTTGGGAAAATCATCAAATTGTACATTGTAACATGAAAAAATTAGCCGTTTTCGGAAGAAAAACCTTAATTTTTCAAGCAAATGTTCAATATACATATGGAAAAAGGCGAAATAATGTGATATAACAGACACATATAAAAAAGCACAAGCTAAAGTGAAAGGAAGATTTAGATATGGATAAGAAGAATATCGATTGGGCAAACCTTGGATTTGGCTATGTTCAGACAGATAAGAGATTTGTAGCAAATTATAAGGATGGAGCATGGGATGAGGGTACACTCACAGAGGATCCTAACGTAGTATTAAACGAGTGCGCAGGTGTTCTTCAGTACGCTCAGACAGTTTTCGAGGGAATGAAGGCTTACAGAACAGAGGATGGACGTGTTGTATGTTTCCGTCCTGACCTGAACGCAAGCAGAATGGCAGACTCAGCAAGAAGACTTGAGATGCCACCTTTCCCAGAGGATAGATTTGTTCAGGCAATAGTAGATACAGTAAAGGCAAACATTGATTATGTACCACCTTACGGATCAGGTGCTACATTATATATCAGACCATATATGTTCGGTTCAAACCCTGTTATAGGTGTAAAGCCGGCAGATGAATATCAGTTCAGAATCCTCACAACACCAGTTGGTCCTTACTTCAAGGGCGGTGCAAAGCCTATCACAATCAAGGTTTCAGATTTCGATAGAGCAGCACCTCACGGAACAGGACACATCAAGGCTGGTCTTAACTATGCAATGAGCCTTCATGCAATAGTTACAGCACACAAAGAGGGATTCGATGAGAATATGTATCTCGATGCAGCTACAAGAACAAAGGTTGAGGAGACAGGTGGAGCAAACTTTATCTTCGTTACAAAGGACGGCAAGGTAGTTACACCTAAGTCAAACAGTATCCTCCCATCGATCACAAGACGTTCACTGATGGTAGTTGCAAAGGATATCCTTGGACTTGAGGCTGAGGAGAGAGAAGTATACTTCGATGAGGTTAAGGATTTTGCAGAGTGTGGTCTGTGCGGTACAGCAGCAGTTATCTCACCTGTAGGTAAGATCAACGACCACGGCAAGGAGATCTGCTTCCCAAGCGGTATGGAGAAGATGGGACCAGTTATCCAGAAGCTGTATGATACTCTTACAGGAATCCAGATGGGCAGAATCGAAGGTCCAGAGGGATGGCTTAAGGTAATCGAGTAATGATCGAGTAATTCGGTGTAAGATAATAAATATTGAGAACATTATAACCCCACTGATGTCTGATGGTAAGTCGGATGTCGGTGGGGTTTTTGCGTATCCAAGTTAGTTTGGTGTAAGAAAGATTAGCCCCATATACTAACAATTAGAATTGACTTGCACCGACCCTGAAGAGTTATAATTGTGTAGACAATAGAAGAAACGAAAGACAAATTGCATATCGGATAGTGCATTGAAACATAATATAATTCATTAAAACAATTATTTTGAAGGGGTGGTTACTATGATGTCATTATCAGATGCAGTAAACGGTTTCTCAGGAGAGGTAGCCTGGAACTGTGCGGACAGATCACTGTTCGGCGCATGCCAGCTTGAGACCGGAGATCAGGTGCAGGTCGTATCGTCTTACTTTGGCAATGTGATAATCAAGGCAAATGGAAAAAGACTAGCGATAACAAGGGACGCGGCGGAGCGGATAAAGCTAGCTTAGATTGAAAGCGGAAGAAACGGAAAAAACGGCAGTTGCTGGAGAACAGCGGCTGCCGGTTTTTTGTCATAAAAATTATTAAATCTTTATAGATATTTAATTGACTGAGAATATATGCAATGATAAACTTTCAAAGATATTCAAATAAAGTAAGAATACGCTTGGAAATGTAAAGGGGAAAACAACGTCAGCTAAAGCATGGCATTTTCTCCGTCAGAAGAAAGCGTAGATATCAGATGAATGTATCTCTGCATAATGTACATTAACGTGTACAACATAATATCACCTGTACAGGTGATGTTATGTTGTGCACATAGAAAGACTAGAGGGGGATACATTCATCTGATTAATAATTGTTCAAGGAGGAAATGACATGCAGATATTCAGAAATCTGAAGCCGTATTGGAAGTCGGTCATTATCATAGCCCTGCTTCTCGTTCTGCAGGCATACTGTGATCTGTCACTTCCGGACTACACCTCAAAGCTCATAGATACCGGTATACAGAACTACGGTATAGAGAACTGTAGCCCAAAACAGATCCCGGAGAAAGCCTACAACGTGATAGACGGATTTATGGATGACGATGAGAAAGCCGTATGGGAGAAATATTATAAAGACGGTTCGGATGGTTATTACTATCTGACAGAAGACGGCGAGGAACACATAGAAGAAGTGGATAGTGCCTGTATGAAGGGCCTTATGATGTATTACTATCCATATCAGATGGTGAACTCTGACGAGGACAATGCAATTAAGGCAGGACTCGATAAGATGGGAATCACCCTTGACGAGATGCCGGAGGAGATGTGGGCGCAGATCGGTGAACAGATGAAGCCTACGGTTGACGGCATGCTCGACAGCATGGGTGAAGACTATATGGAATCCACAGCCATAGCATGTACAAGGATATGCTACGACAGCTTTGGCTACGATTATAAGGCAGGACAGATGTCATATCTGAAGTGGGCAGCGGTGAAGATGCTTGGGATGTCACTTCTCATGGCTGCAGCTGCGGTTCTCATAGGACTTGTGGCGTCAAGGGTTGCGGCAAGCGTTGCCTGCGGACTCAGAGAGAAGGTGTTCAACAAGGTTATCGCATTTTCGGATGCTGAGATCAACAAGTTCTCAACCGCATCTCTTATAACGAGATCTACAAATGATGTCCAGCAGATACAGATGGTTACAGTTATGATGCTCAGAATGGTTCTATATGCACCGATACTTTCTATTGGAGGAATCGTCAAGGTTGTTGAGAATGGAGCCGGAATGGGCTGGGTAATATTCATCGGTATAGCAGCAGTTGTGATTCTCATGGGAACGCTTATGGTCATCGCCATGCCAAAGTTTAAAGTTATGCAGACACTGGTGGACAGAGTAAACCTTGTGTCAAGAGAGATACTTACAGGTATCCCGGTTATCAGGGCATTTGGCAGAGAGGAACGAGAGGAAGAGAGATTTGACGAGGCAAATAAAGACCTGACGAAGAACACATTGTTCGTCAATAGAGTCATGACATTTGCAATGCCTATACTCATGTTCATCATGTATGCCATAAGCATACTCATAGAGTGGGTGGCAGCTCACAAGATTGATGCGGGTGTCCTCCAGGTAGGATCAATGACTGCATTTATTACATACACAATGCTTATTATCATGTCGTTCCTTATGCTCAGCATGATGTCAGTCATGCTCCCTCGTGCCAGTGTGGCAGCAGACAGAATACAGGAGATCATAGATACGGATGTGACGGTTCAGGACGCAGCCGGGGCAAAGAAGCTTGAAGCACCAAGGGGTGTCGTAAAGTATGACAATGTCGCATTTGCATATCCGGGAGCAGATGAGAACGTACTTGAGAATATCTCATTTGAGGCCAAGCCTGGACAGACTACGGCGATCATAGGAAGTACCGGTTGTGGTAAGAGTACACTGGTTCAGCTCCTCCCGAGATTCTATGATGTTACGGAGGGGTCGATAACGATAGACGGACAGGATATAAGAGACCTCACCATGGAGAGCGTGAGACAGAATATCGGTTTTGTTCCGCAGAAGGGAATTCTGTTCTCGGGAACGATTGCGTCCAATATAAGATTCGGTGCACCAGATGCATCTGATGAAGATGTCAAGCTTGCAGCTGAGATTGCCCAGGCATCCGACTTCATAGAGGAGAAGGAGCACGGTTACGACAGTGCGGTTGCCCAGGGCGGTGGAAATGTGTCCGGTGGTCAGAAACAGCGTCTTGCTATAGCCAGGGCCATAGCGAGAAAGCCGAAGATCCTGATATTTGACGACAGCTTTTCGGCGCTTGATTTCAAGACGGATGTGGCAGTCAGAAAGGCACTTGGCGAGCACGTAAATGACAGTACAGTATTTATCGTTGCACAGCGAGTAAGCACCATACTCTCAGCAGATCAGATACTTGTGCTTGACGAGGGTACGATAGTCGGCAAGGGAACTCACAAGGAACTCATGCAGACCTGTGAGGAGTACAGGCAGATAGCCGAGTCGCAGCTTTCCCCATCGGAGATAGCAGCCAGTCTTGGAACTGACTCAGAAAGGCAGGTGTAGGACATGGCAGAACAGAATCAGACAAATAATCAGAGAAGTTTCAGAGGCCCTAGAAGAGGCCACGGTCCTATGAGGGGCGGCGAGAAAGCCAAGGACTTCAAGGGAACGATAGGAAAGTTATTCAGATATATAGGCAAGTACAAGGCAGCGGTTGTTGTCGTTGCTATATTTGCAATTGGAAGTACAATATTCAACGTAGTATGTCCGAAGGTACTCGGCAAGGCGACAACAGCCCTGTCCGAGGGGATCATGAACAAGATAACAGGCAACGGCGGAATTGATTTCACGTATATCGGTAAGATATTGCTGTTCTGTCTCGGTTTGTATGTGCTAAGTGTGACATTTAGCTTTGTTCAGGGCTTCATCATGACCAGTATCACCCAGAAGGTGTGCTACAGGATGAGACGTGAGGTATCCGAGAAGATCAACAGGATGCCGATGAGCTACTTTGAGAGCAGAACCTATGGCGAGGTACTTTCAAGGATCACAAATGATATAGACACCATGGGAAATGGTCTGAACCAGAGTATCACACAGCTCATTACATCGGTTAGTACGGTCATCGGTGTAATCGTGATGATGCTCACGATCAGCCCGCTTATGACACTTATATCAGTGCTGATACTTCCGATAAGTATCATGCTCATGATGTTTGTCATCAAGAAATCCCAGAGATTCTTCAAGCAGCAGCAGGAATACGTGGGACACATAAACGGCCAGGTTGAAGAGGTGTATGGCGGACACAATGTCATAAAAGCGTTCAATAAGGAGAACGACGTTAGAAGAGAGTTCCATGAGACAAATGAGACTCTGTACAAGTCAGCATGGAAGTCACAGTTCTTCTCAGGACTGATGCACCCTATTATGATGTTTGTCGGTAATCTGGGCTATGTGGCAGTTGCCATATCAGGTGCGGCTCTGGCGATCAGAGGAACTATCCAGATAGGTGATATCCAGGCATTTATACAGTACGTGAAGAACCTCACACAGCCTGTTCAGCAGGTTGCCCAGGTCACAAATATGATGCAGCAGATGGCAGCAGCCGCTGAGCGAGTATTTGAACTTCTTGAAGAGAAAGAAGAGGAGCAGATAGTAGAGAATCCTGTATCCACAGAGGGAATCAAGGGTGAAGTTACATTTGAACATGTAAAGTTTGGCTACAATCCGGATCAGATCATCATCAAGGATTTCTCAGCCCATGTAAAACCGGGACAGCAGGTAGCCATAGTCGGACCTACCGGAGCGGGCAAGACCACCATGGTCAAGCTGCTCATGAGATTCTACGACGTGAATGGCGGTGCTATACTTCTGGACGGACACAATATTAAGGACTTCAACAGGCGTGAACTCAGGGATGTATTTGGCATGGTGCTTCAGGATACATGGTTGTTCAAGGGCACTATCATGGAGAATATCAGATATGGAAGATTGGACGCTACGGATGAGGAAGTTATCGCGGCGGCAAAGGCAGCTCATGCACATAGATTTATCTCGGCACTTCCGGGTGGATACAACATGGAGCTCAATGAGGAGATAACAAATATCTCCCAGGGACAGAAACAGCTCTTAACTATCGCAAGAGCAATTCTTGCTGACAATCCGGTCCTGATCCTCGATGAGGCTACATCGTCAGTCGATACGAGAACAGAACACAGGATTCAGAGAGCCATGGACAATCTGATGAAGGGCAGGACAAGCTTTGTCATAGCCCACAGACTGTCAACCATCAAGAATGCAGACATCATCCTTGTTATGAAGGACGGTGACATCATAGAGCAGGGTAACCATGATGAGCTCATGGCTCAGAATGGATTCTATGCGGATCTGTATAACTCGCAGTGGAGTTAAAGAATATTGAATAATAGGGTATGAAAGCCTGTATAAGCCTATATGAAATCATATTTGACGATTGTCATTGTGGATGATTTCACATAGGGATTATGCAGGCTTTTTATTATAGATTTGGCGGTTTATAGAATTTTAAGCATTGATAGTGGAGTACTCTTATCATATTCCATAGTTTAAAACTATGACGAGCCTCAAAATAATAGTATTTTCCATGGACAGCCTATCCTGCTAGAATATCCTCAAGTTAAGAAAACGAGAAAACACTACGGAGGATAAAGACGTATGAGCAAATTACAGACACCTTTCAGATACGATTTTGTAGGAAGCTTCCTGAGACCACAGGTACTCAAGGATGCGAAGGCAGCATATAGGGACGGAAAGATCTCCAAGGAGGAGTTCGATAAAGTTGTTGATGAGGAGATCATCAAGGTCGTTGCAAAGCAGAAGGAACTCGGATTCCATGCGATCACAGATGGCGAGTTCAGAAGAACATTCTGGCATCTTGACTTTATGTGGGGACTTGATGGCGTTGCCCATGAGAACACTGGAAATGGTGTGAAATTCGATGCAGAGCTTGCAGTTCTTGACGACACTTATCTTGTAGGCAAGATAAAGGCAAAGGCGCACCCATTTGTTGAATATTTTAAGTTCTTAAAACAGTTCGAGGATGAGAATACTGTTGCAAAGTATACGATACCGGCTCCTGCACAGACATTTCAGCAGATGATAGTACCTGACAATATTGCAAACACAAGGAAGTTCTATCCTGCAAATGAGGAGCTTATCCAGGACATTGGAAAGGCTTATCAGGATGTAATTAAGCAGTTCTATGATGCAGGCTGTCGAAATCTTCAGCTTGACGATTGTACATGGGGCGCCATAGTGGGGGATGCCGCAAAGCAGAGATATAAGGCACTTGGAATATCACTTGAGGATGTCAAGAAAGAGCTGCTTGCAGTGAACAACCTTGCATTGGAGGGAAAGCCGGAGGATATGGTTATTACATCACATATCTGCAGAGGAAATTATCACTCAACATTCTTCACCAGTGGTCCTTATGACACAGTTGCAGATTACGTATTTGCAAATGAGAATGTGGATGCGCTGTTCCTTGAGTATGATGATGAGAGATCAGGCGGATTTGCACCTCTTGCAAAGGTTTCAGAGAACAAGAAGGTCGTGCTCGGACTCATCACTACAAAGTCTCCGGTTCTTGAGGATAAGGAGAAGGTCATTGCAAGGATCCATGAGGCTGCAAAGTATGTACCACTTGACAGATTATGCCTGAGCCCTCAGTGTGGATTTGCATCTTGTGAGATCGGAAACAAGCTGACAGAGGAAGAGCAGTGGGCAAAGCTCAAGCTCGTTAAGGAGATAGCAGAGGAAGTCTGGTCATAAAATAGAGTATTATAGAAGTGAAGTGGCGGCGAACAGAAGCAAGAATCTGTTCGCCGCTTTTTTGCGTTATGAAATCTGTTATATACAAGCCTGATCGATATATGATACTATTAAGAAACGCGGAATCCTTGCGTGAGTTATATTCCCAGTGCTTTTGCTCGTGAGGATGCTTCTTCTGAGAAAGAAGAATACTAAAGAAAATGTGTGTTAAAAAGCAGAAATATAGATATAGTTAGGAGTTAGATTCATGAAAAAGATTGTAGAGATGTGGAATAGAGTGTCGCTGATCGCGAAGATATTGGTTGGAATAGTGATCGGTGCGGTGCTGGGACTTCTGGTGCCGGGGGCAACGGGAATAGGCCTGATCGGAACCATGTTCGTCAGGGCGCTCAAGGCAATTGCACCGATACTGGTGTTTGCCCTTGTCATCAGCTCAATTGCAAATGCAGGAAAGGGAAATGGCCAGCAGTTCCGTATGGTGACGATCATGTATATGCTCAGCACGCTATGCGCAGCAGTAGTGGCGGTGAGCGCAAGTTTTATTTTCCCTGTAACCATGACACTGGACCTTGAATCATATCAGGCGGATGTCGTCCCGTCGGGAATCATGGAGGTCCTCCAGAATCTTTTGCTCAACATCACCGATAATCCCGTAAATGCGATACTCAACGCAAATTATCTCTGCATACTTGCATGGGCACTTTTGTTTGGACTTGCCATGCGACGGACAAGCAAGTCTATAAAATCTGCACTTGTATCCATATCGGATGCGGTATCAACCGTCGTGAGGTGGATCATCGGGTGCGCACCATTTGGAATCATGGGACTTGTGTTCACGACAGTATCGGAGAGTGGATTGTCGATATTCAAGGAATATGGCAGATTGCTGCTTGTGCTTGTGGGCGCCATGCTTACGGTTGCATTGATCGTAGATCCGCTCCTTGCGACTATCGTCTTAAGGAGAAATGCATATCCACTTGCGTGGAGATGCCTCAGAGAGTCAGGTGTGACGGCGTTCTTCACCAGAAGTTCTGCGGCAAATATCCCAGTGAACATGTCACTTTGCAAAAGACTTGGACTTGACCCGGATGTGTATTCGGTATCCATACCGCTTGGCGCGACCATCAATATGGATGGTGCCGCCATCACTATAACTATAATGGCGCTTTCCGTTGCAAATACCATGGGAGTGTCGGTTGACGTTCCGACAGCACTCATGCTCAGTCTTATGGCAACCCTTGGGGCGTGCGGTGCCTCAGGTGTTGCGGGAGGTTCGCTGTTGCTCATTCCTATGGCGTGCTCGCTGTTTGGAATCCCACAGGATATATCCATGCAGGCTGTTGCTGTCGGAATGATCATCGGAGTGGTCCAGGATTCACTTGAGACGGCAATCAACTCATCGGGAGATGTACTCTTTGCCGCTACAGCGGAGTACAGACAGTGGCAAAATGACGGCAGAGAGTTTAAGATAGGTGCCATCGTGAATCCAGATGAGTAGGATATTCCCATATAAAAAATAATCGGGCATGTTCAGGAAGAAACATACCCGGTTATTTTTGTCTTTATATTCCCCGTATCCCTGATTCCACAATTCCATTTGAATCTTTAGAGATTCCCTCAAGAACATGCGGAATTACCAACATATCCGTTCCGCATTTAGGACATGCCGCAATTCCCAGCAGTTCGCTGGTGCTTTCCAGACGATATTCAGACTGATATTCTATACCATCTTTCTGCCACATAAAAATGTGTCCGCATTTGAAACACTGCACTTCCCTGAATGTATTCCCCATAATAAATAATAACCTCCGTTGCAGTTTAGTCGTATTTTTAGTTTAACTCATCGCTATTAACAATGAAAGAAACTACAGGTTTATCTTCATTAAATGCAATATTAAACACAAACAGTATTCATTATTTATAGAAACTTATCCAGCTCCGCATCCACATTCTTCCTCTTCTTGATCTTTGGGTAGTCGATGACTCTTTCAAATATACAATATCCTAAACATGGTTTGCAACAGATGAAGAACTTTTATATAATTGTAGACAGTATGCGGAAGCTAAGATAACATATGAAAACTGAAAGAAAAACGGAAAAATGAACACTATGAAGAACGAGCCATTGTCTGGCAGATTAATGCCAGATACAGAGAATAACAAAACAGAATATAAGGCACATTACCATCTACCCGGACTTTTTGAATTCTACGAGCTGTACAAGGTATTTCTGCCGCTATACCGTGGGCACAGGGAATATTTTTATGACTGGTGTGATATCGGTTCAGTGTATGGCGCACCGGGTGACTGCCTCTGGGGCGGTGGCAGAGTGGGATATGGTGACAGCGATGCCGGAGATGTGCTGGAACTTATGAGTGATTATGGAATATCGGCGAGACTGACCTTCAGCAACTCACTACTGAGACCGGAACACCTTGCTGATAAGCGGTGTAATTACTTGTGCAGGGCGTTTGAGGATGGCGGGGCAGTTGCATATGACACCCAAAGCAGGAGTATCATGCTAAGACCTAACCAGTCAGAAGGCAGGGCATATGTTCAAAATGGCGTCATAGTCCATTCGGAGCTGCTACTTGACTATCTGCAGGAGAATTATTCGGGACTATATATGGTTTCATCGACAACAAAGGTCATCACGGACTTTGATCTGTTTTTAGCAGAGCTTGACCGGGATGAATTCAGGTATGTTGTGCCGGATTTCCGGCTGAACAAAGCATTTGACAGGCTGGGAGCGCTTTCGCAAAAGCAGAAAGACAAGGTGGAATTCCTGTGCAACGAGTGTTGTTCGTTCTCCTGTCAGGACAGAAAAGCCTGCTATGAGGATGTGAGCCGTATGGCTCTCGGTGAGAGACCAATTCACCGCTGTACATCGCTAAACGCGGCAGACGGATATCGTTTTTCAAAGGCAATGGAGAATCCTGGATTTATAGGTATAGATGATATAAGGAACATTTATCTGCCGCTGGGATTTTCCAATTTCAAGATAGAGGGAAGAAGTCTTGGAAGTGCCATAGTGCTGGAATTTCTGCTATACTATATGACAAAGCCAGAGTATCAGCTGCGGGTAAGAGAAGAGATATATCTTGACAATACGCTGGATCTGTTCTAGGCATGCATATAACTGAAAAAATGATGATCGAAAGGGAAAAAGGGGTATGGAAAGAATTAAAAATTTATCTAAGACGCAGAAGGTTCTGATGATCATTATAGTGGTAATGATCATAGCATTTTCTATAATTTATCCGATTATAATGGCCATAAAGGGAATAGAATTCAGGGGTGACTTTCTGCCCCGAAAAGAAGAACAGGGAAATGTGACATATACAGATGGATATACAAGCATCACAGTATATGATGACCAGAGGATAGAATTTAAGTGTTATCACCGATTTACAGGAGACGAATATAGGGACATAACATATGGACCATATAGCTGGATGGAGGATCCTTCTGTCATACCAGCAGGGACAGAGGATGGCATGTTATCATCTGATGATTATATCGGAGTAAAGATCATGGAAGGTGATAAGGTGTTTTTTAGAGGCGCTGTCTCAAAAGATGGCTACATGGTATACAATGCGGACGGCACGATGGCAAACGATTTTGATGTGGTTTTAGGAGATTATTATGCAAATCCGCCGGATATTTATGAAATAGTGAAGTTTATTACTGGTCCGCAGACTACAAACAGAGGAAATATAGTATTATATATATTCGGAATCATTATATGCATTATTGCAGTCGTAAGCATGTTGTTTCCTGATGAACTTTTCAAACTGGCTATGTGGCCCAGAGTGAGAAACTTGCATGATGTTGAGCCGTCGGACTGGGAACTTGCAGTCCGTGTCATTGAGTGGTACGTGCTTACAATTGGTGCATTTGTGGTATTTGTGATTGGGCTTACGATGGGCAGTGTGACGTGATGACACCGGATGTGAGAATGAAAAAAGTGCTTAGCACATAGATTATAGACAAATAGATGAAAGGACAACTTGAATAATATGGCATACACACCGAATGATATATATGATTACATAATTGAGAATGACAGGGAATCAGAATTCCTGCAGGCGATAACACTCCATAAACAGAACTTTTCCATAGGAGAGATTACGGACAGGCGTTTTCTCATAAAAGAAGACAAGACGGTAAAGTTTATATCAAAGATGTATAAGATAAATATACAGATCACAGATGACGACATCATAACAGCGGTCATGAACGGTCTGTACGTGAGTGCATTTATCTCAAGACAGGGCGATGCCTACAATGTGCATTTTCTGGTACATGCCTATCCGGAAAATATGAAGTCGCAGTTTGAGGATGAGATATTAAAGGAAGTGCTTCGGTATATGATCATGATGACTATTGTACGGCTGAGACTGGATACGCCGGAGAAGGTGGAAGAATATCTGGGGAGCAGGGAGTAGCACTTTATGTAAATAAAGCTTATAGCCGCACCCCATGTGTATACGGAAAGTCAGGGGATGATATGTGAAGTATATCACAATCACCCCCTGGCTTTTTTATGAATAATATTTGGCTGTTATAAAGTAGTTTTGATGAAACAAAAAAGCTGTCTGAAATAATTCAGACAGCTTCTGTCACGTGCGCAAGAGGATTCGAACCCCCGACACCTTGGTCCGTAGCCAAGTGCTCTATCCAGCTGAGCTATGCACACATGTTGATTAACAACATCAGTTATACTACAACAGATTTGAGCAAATGTCAAATAAAAAGTTGCAAATATTTCAATTTTTTCATTCTCCCTGTGGTTGAAAAAATATCAGTAGGAGAAAAATAACTGTAATTATTCTTTAGGTGATTCTCTCTTAAGTTCAGGAATATATCGCTGACCATAAATGCTGTTCTTGATGGACTGCATCTCAAGGTCTGTTGCGGATATCACATCTGCGCATTTCTTAAGTCTTGCGGAGATCATGTCCACGTTCGGGATATCCTTCTTATATCTGAGCTGGTGATCCAGGCTCGCCCAGAAGTCCATCGCGATTGTTCTGATCTGTACCTCCACACGCATATTCCTTGTGTGGTCTGCGAAGAACACAGGAATCTCGACTATGACATGCAGACTGCGGTAGCCATTTGGCTTTGGATGCAATATGTAGTCTTTTGCTTCAATCAGGGTGATATCGTCCTGACTTATGAGCTTTTCTGCCACCATATATATGTCGTCGATGAATGGGCAGATGACTCTTATTCCGGCGACATCATCCAGATTGTTCAGTATACTTGCACATGTAACCGGACAGCCCTTGCTAGCAAGCTTTTTGGCAATGCTGACAGGCTTTTTGATCCTTGACTGTATGAATTCTATAGGATTTCTCTTATATCTTACGCTGAAATCATCGTTCAGCACTTCGAATTTTGTCTTCACCTCTCTGATGGCACATGAATACATCATCATGATCTCCTCAAAGCTCTGCATCTCCTGCATGAAGGGATTTTCCTCCGGGCGCAGAAGGGAATTGATGTATTTGCTGTTCAGAGCATTTGTCTGTATTGATTCCATAACTCCTCCAAAATGTAAAAAACTGAAATGGTGTGTCCTGTTGCACAACTATGTGTATTATACTACATTCCACTTGTGCTTAAAAATAAAATTTTATAAAATACCTGTGAATGATCAATAAATACTGACAGGCATAACCCTTTTGCTTTATTTGTCAGTTCACAGAGTCAGGAGAAGACAATGAGCTATTTTGATGAGATGATCGCCACGGAGCGTATACCGGATTCCTATGTGGGATGGGAACAGTACAGACGTGAGGTGACGGAATATATAGAAAATAACTGCCGGGTAAAAAAAGAATCCGGGCAGGATGCAGATGCAGCGAATTCAAAGCCTGTGCTTGCACTGTGGGGAATAGGACCGGCCGGCGATATAGATATAGGAAGATTGGCAGATAATTACAGGCTGGTGCTCATAGACAGAGACAGGGAAGCTTTGCTTTCGGCAGTCAGGGAATATGGGCTGAAGGAACAGGATTATATAATAGCGGATATTCCATTCTGGCATGTAGACGATGACCAGTACCGCTTGTATGAGGCGATGCTTGAGGACTGTGCGGACACCGAGCATATACTTGAGTTCCTGACAGGCATAGCGACTGCCAATTCCGGTAAATATATTGGCAGAACGGAATCTGGGGATATAGTAAATGACACCGACAGATATCTTGATATATTTGATTACAGTGTGGCGGTCGGGCTTCACAGCCAGCTCAATTCCAGATTTGCGGCATTGCTTTACCACTACAGGGACAATTATCATGACGAGGATCTTAGACTCATAAGCAGTGCCATCTCGGGGCTGAACGAGGCAGCGGTGGAGAGACTCAATGACTACATGTATCATATGACAAAGGATGTCCTCATATATGGATATGAGGTCGTTGCATGTGAGGATCAGACATACGCAGAGAAGCTTGCAAATGCATTTGACAGGCGGGATGTGGAGACGATGAAGTCGGTGGAGGACATAGAAGGTGTGGCACAGCTCATGAAGGATATGTCGCTTCATATGAACTACGACGTGGAGCTGGTTGACAGCCGCCATATGGTATGGCCATTTGACACGGCTGGTGGCAGTAAAAATTACGTGATGGGATTTGCCGCCATGCGGAAGATATGATGTTGCAAATAGGCGGAAAAGATTAAAAAGTTAAATTACATTCCATAAAAATCAGTTGATATAACGTATATTATCATGAGGAGGAAGCTATGACAGACAGAGAATTTGAACAGTGCATGTCTGCGATGGCGGCGGGCGACAGGGATAGCCTGCGGCACATATATGATGCGTATCTGAAGCTCATATATGCTGTGGTGTACGACGCCATAGGACAGCGCGAGGAGGCTGAGGATGTGACATCGGAATTCTTCATCAAGCTGTACAGCATTGCGGGAAGCTATAAGCCGGGAAATGGACATAAGAAATGGCTGGTCACGATCGCCCGGAATATGGCGGTGGACAGGATCAGGAAGATAGACCGTGAGGCTCTGGTGGATGAGATACCGGAGACCGGGCAGAGTGGCAGCATGGAGGAACAGATTGTGAACAGCGTGTCACTGAAGGTGGCCATGGAGTCGCTTAAGCCTGATGAGCGGGAGATAGTTGATATGAAGGTGGCTGGAGGATTTACCTTCAGAGAGATATCAGAGATAGTTGGCAAGCCGATGGGAACAGTCACGTGGCTTTACAACAGTGCGATCAAGAGACTTAGGAGGTGCAGACTATGAACAGACATGAAGATGAACTGGAAAAGGAAATAGCTGACAAATATATAGAGAATATGGATGCACCTGATCTCTGGGAAAAAATTGATGCAGGACTTGATGCGGTGGATGCGCAGCGGGTGCAGGATAAGAAATCTGGAGATAAGAAGTTTGGAGTCAAGAAAGACCGTAAAGTCAGGAACAGAAGAACCATCCAGATCGTCTCCGGTCTTGTGGCAGCGGCAGTGGTGTGTGTGCTGATCGTAGCCGGACCGTTAAGGAACAGCCGTAAGAGGGCAAGCGATAAGACAGCGCAGGACAACAGTGTGAAGGTGACTTCGGATGAAAGTTATTATGCAGAAGAAAGTGACGCGGCTGCGGCAGACGATATTCAAGGCGATGCTGCTGAAATGGCAGAAAACGCCACGGCGAGCTATGATGTACAGAGAAATACTGATGCTCAGAATTCTGTGAATAGTGCTGACTATATCCCCATGATCATGTTGGATGGTGTGCTCTACAGGGACACATACGACATGGTCGATGCTGACAGCGTGGATGAGAGCAAAGCGGCCTACGCTGAGAGCTACACCGATGGCGTGCCGGCAAATGACGGCGAGGTCAACTTTGACATGAACCCATCCAGAAACTCAGCCTACATTGTGTGTGATGATGGCAGCCTTGTAGTGAAGGTTGAGGGCAACTGGTACAGATTTGAGAGGGCAGAATAGCATAAACAAATCAAAAATTAAAAAAATACAGAAATTACCATAAAAAATAATAATCCCTTCGTATATAGAATATAAGGCTTGACCGGTAGCTTGAAATTCATATTACGGAGGGATTTTTTATGATGAAATATAATTCAAAAATATTTGCAAGATCCATATGCGCAGTTATGGCAGGGATTATGATGGTAGGAGGTCTTACGGGCTGCGGTAACGATGATGCAGTAGATGGCAGGGGAATGCGCCTTGAAAAACAAAATGGGGATAATACAGAGATAACAGGGATCGCAGAAAAGTACAGGGAAAAAGAAAGTAAGCAAAAAAAGAAGTCGCTGCAGGACAATGGCTTGAGTGGAATATTCAACAGTACGTCGAATGATGTTATGTATGCGGAGGAAGCTTGTGATGTGGCAACAGTCGCTGGAGATACAGCGATGGTGACAGATACTTCAAATTCTATGTATACAGAGGTCGCCTACGATACGAGAGAATATGACAGCATGACGGAGAATGGATTTGTGTCCACAGTTGACAGACCACTTTCTACATTTGCGGCGGACAGGGATACAGCATCCTACAGCAACGTCAGGTCATATATAGAGTCAGGTAGTCTTCCTCCTGATGGAGCGGTGAGAATAGAGGAGATGTTGAATTATTTTACCTATGACTACAGAAAGAAGCCTGAGGACGGAGAGAAGTTCTCTATATACACAGAATATTCGGACTGCCCATGGAACAAGGACACAAAGCTTATGATGGTGGGGATCAACACAGACGAGATAGATTTCGGGGACAAGAAGCCTTCAAATCTAGTGTTTCTGATCGATACCTCGGGATCTATGTATGATGACAATAAACTCCCTCTTGTGCAGCAGTCATTTGCTATGCTCGCGGAGAATCTGGATGGAAATGACAGGGTTAGCATTGTCACTTATGCGGGAGAGGATACTGTGGTGCTCTCGGGTACACCAGGTTCAGAGCAGTATACTATAAGTGAGGCTCTTTCAAATATGACCGCTGAGGGCTGCACCAACGGCGGCGATGCCATCATCACAGCTTATGAGCTGGCGGAGAAAAACTTCATAAATGGTGGAAATAACCGTGTCATACTTGCGACAGATGGGGACTTGAACGTGGGGCTGACCAGTGAAAGCGACCTTGTGGATCTAATAACCGAGGAGAAGAAGGAAAACAACATTTTCCTCAGCGTGCTTGGGTTTGGAACGGACAATCTGAAGGACAACAAGCTTGAAGCGCTGGCAGATAACGGCGATGGAAGCTATGCATTTATAGATTCCGCATATGAGGCAAAGAAGGTGCTGGTGGACGAGATGGGCGGCACACTGAACACCGTTGCCAAGGACGTGAAGTTTCAGTTAGAGTTCAACCCGACAAATGTAAAGGGATACAGACAGATAGGCTATGAGAACCGCGCTCTTGCGGATGCGGATTTTGCAAATGATGCGGTGGACGGCGGTGAGATAGGTGCAGGACACATGGTTACGGTGCTGTATGAGATAGTGCCGGCCGGATCTGATTTTGAAGTACCTGCGGCCAATCACAAATACGGAGAAAATATAAATCAGGTGAATACAGCAGAGTCAACATCACAAGACCTTCGGGATAAGTCAGATAGCGCAGAGAACTATGCAGGTGAGCTTGCGACAGTGAACATAAGATACAAGGACCCCGATGGAGATAAGAGCAACCTTGTGAGCTGTGTGGTGAAGACAGACAGCTACAACGGCGGAATGTCCGCTGACATGAGTGCGGCAAGTGCAGTGGCGGCTTATGGCATGCTCCTCAAAAACAGTGAGTACGCGGGAGCAGCAGATCTTGATATGGTTCTGTCGCTGGTTAGTGGGAAGACGGGAAGTTCATCCGACAGTGATGACATTATCGATATGCAGTGGCAGGATTTTGCAGATATGGTACGTCAGACTCAGAAAATCAAGGGTTAGAGAAAACTCTTTTATTTTATTGATAATTCTTGTATAATAACAAATTAGAGTGTCTTATTAGACGAAATAAATTAAAAATATCAATAAATAGACAGAAAGGGTAAGATTCATGGGCGAGAAGAAGATTATGCTTGGTAACGCAGCCATTGCAAGAGGCTGTTATGAAGCAGGTGTCAAGGTGTCAGCGGCATATCCTGGAACACCAAGTACAGAGATCAGTGAGAACATGGTGCAGTATAAAGGAGACATTTACTCAGAATGGTCACCAAATGAAAAGGTTGCCACAGAGGTAGCTATTGGTGCATCATTTGCGGGGGTAAGATCCATAGTGTCGATGAAGCACGTAGGTGTGAATGTTGCATCAGATCCACTGTTCACAGCAGCATACACAGGCGTGAACGGAGGTATGGTACTTGTTGCAGCGGACGATCCTGGAATGTACTCATCGCAGAATGAGCAGGATTCAAGACTTGTTGCAAGAACAGCCATGATTCCGGTGGTTGAGCCTTCAGACAGCCAGGAGGCAAAGGATTTCACAAAGTATGCATTTGAGCTTAGTGAGAAGTATGATACTCCTGTAATGCTCCGTACAACCACAAGACTCTCACACTCACAGGGAGTTGTAGATCTTTGTGACAGACAGGAGATTCCTGACAAGCCATATGAGAGAAATATAAAGAAATATGTCATGATGCCTGGTAATGCTATACCACGTCATGTATTCGTAGAACAGAGACTTAAGGATATGGCAGCAGATGGAGCTGACATGCCGATCAACAGAGTTGAGATGAGGGACAAGAGCGTGGGTGTCATCACTAGTGGTATCCCTTACCAGTATGTGAGAGAGGCTATGCCAAACGCATCAGTATTAAAGCTTGGTATGGTAAATCCACTTCCAAGAAAGATGATCGAGGACTTCTGTGCACAGGTTGACAAGGTATATGTCATCGAGGAGCTTGAGCCACATATCGAGACTCAGGTGAGAGCATGGGGTATAGATGCAGTCGGTAAAGATCTGCTCACAGTTCAGGGCGAGTACAGTGCAAACATGCTCAGAGAGAAGCTTCTTGGCGAGAAGGTTGAGACTGCTGAGGCTGCTCATGTTCCAGCAAGACCACCTATCCTCTGTCCTGGCTGCCCACATAGAAGTGTATTCTCAGTTCTTTCAGAGCTGAAGATCCACGCAGCAGGAGATATCGGATGCTACACACTTGGAGCCGTTGCGCCACTCAGTGTTATTGACACAACAGTCTGCATGGGTTCATCCATTTCTACCCTTCATGGAATGGAGAAGGCAAAGGGCAAGGATTATATCAAGAACTGGGTAGCGGTCATAGGTGATTCAACATTCCTTCACACAGGTGTGAACTCACTCATGAACATGGTATACAACCAGAGCACAGGAACAGTCATCATACTTGATAACTCGACAACAGGTATGACAGGACATCAGGATCACGCCGCAACAGGTAAGACACTGATGGGAGATCCTACATACGCCATTGATATTTATAATCTCTGCAAGGCACTGGGAATCCAGAGCGTCCATGAGATAAATGCATTTGATATAGAAGGTCTTAAGAAGCTCATCAAGGAGGAGACAGCAAAGGATGAGGTATCAGTCATCATCACAAAGTCACCTTGTGTACTTTTGAAGACGACTAAGATAACAGGAAGATGCAAGGCAATACCTGAGAAGTGTAAGAAGTGCGGTATGTGCTTAAAGCCAGGATGTCCTGCAGTTATCAGGCAGGAGGATGGAACCATCCGTATAGATGACACACTCTGTACAGGCTGCGGACTGTGCATGAAGCGATGCAAGTTCGATGCTATAGAAAGGGAGGAGTTCTAATCATGGAGACAAAAAATATTATGATCGTCGGCGTAGGCGGACAGGGAACACTTCTCACAAGCCGTATACTCGGTGGAATCACCACGGCAGCAGGATATGATGTCAAGCTCTCAGAGGTTCACGGAATGAGCCAGAGAGGTGGAAGTGTTGTTACATATGTAAGATATGGCGAGAAGGTCAATGAGCCTATCGTTGAAGAGGGCTGTGCAGATGTGCTTATAGCATTTGAGAGACTTGAGGCGCTCAGATATGCACACTTTCTGAAGAAGGATGGAGTTATCATAGTCAATGACCAGAGAATAGATCCGATAACAGTAGTTACAGGCGTAGCACAGTATCCGGATGGAATCATAGAGAATCTGAGCAAGGAGTATAAGGTAATATCTGTGGATGCTATGGATGAGGCTAAGAAGCTTGGCAACAATAAGGTATTCAACACAGTTATCATAGGTATCGCAGCTCAGCATATGGATTTTTCACATGATGCATGGGTAGAGGTCATCAAGAATACGGTTCCACCTAAGACGGTTGAGAAGAACCTTGAGGCATTTGAGGTTGGATATAATCTGTAAATGATAACAATAAACTAATAAGATGGCGGGGGTTTGTTAATTAGTTATTAAAAACCCCGCCATTTTATGTATTAATGATGGAAAAATGAAACCATGTATGGTAAAATGTATACAAATTTACTTGCATGGGGTATCAAAGTTATGAATGATATGTACAAAGAAGATATAGAAGCAAGATGGCAGCTGCTTGTATGGCGGACGGTCATTGCTATATGTGGTGTTACATTTGCGCTTTCATGGATATTGTATGGGGTTCATAGGGTAGAGAAGAATATAGGCAGCGGTCTTTATATGCTGGAATACATATTTATTCCGATGGCCATACAGATCATTACACTGGTGGTGTGTTACTTTATGATCAAAGCGGACAATATATCCAATGAGAAGAAAAATTACGTGGTCATAGGATTGATATTCGTGTCTATAGGAGTTATATCATTCACATATTATTCCGTTTTGCCACTCATCATGTTGCCAATCTTAACCATAGTTGCCACGGCATTGTTTGCGGATCAGTCACTAACCATATGGTCTGGTGTTGTGGTGGCGATACTAACCGTAATTGATATGGTGAGGTATCATTTTGAGTACACTGACAGTGTGGCGGGGCTTAACTGGGTCGGAGTGCTCAGCATATTTCTTTTGTTGATCATTCTTTTGTGCGTGATGGTGGTTATAGTCAACACACATACAAAAGCACTTATGAGTTCTATAATGGGCAGCTACAACAGACAGGTCACTCTCATGAGTGAGCTTATGATAGATCCGATGACGGGACTTTACAACAGACGTTCATTTGAGGACAGTCTGGAGAAGGAGATAGAACGTGCCGAGCAGACAGGAGCCAAGTCGTATGTGACTATATTTGATATAGATCATTTCAAGGAGGTAAATGACACATACGGACATAGCAACGGTGATATAGTCATCAAGGCTCTCTGCAAGATGATGAAAGAGAAATCTAAGGATATGGGGCTTGCGTTCAGATACGGCGGCGAGGAGTTTGTCATACTGTTCCATGATGTGGAATTATCAAAGGTCATGAATATTGTAGAGGACATAAGAACAGAGTTCAGATGTTATTATTTCCATTTTATGAACAAGGATGGAATCACATGTAGCTGTGGTGTGGCAGAGTACATCAAGGGTGAGAGCTCAAAGGCCTGGTTTAACAGAGCTGATTCAGCGCTTTATAAGGCAAAGGAGTCAGGACGTAACAGGACGGTCATAAGCGAGTGATGTATATTCATATGATATTTTAGATACAGAATACAAGATGAGAATATAAGATGTGGAACAAATAAAACCTTGCATCATTTCCCGGAACGGGTGATGCAAGGTTTTATTTGTTTCGTATATTTATGTTTGTTAGAGTTATTCAACATATTCATTGAGCCATTCCACAATCCCGTTAGATATTGCCTTGGCGTAGTTTTCAATATTTTCGTTAAAGTAGTCCAGATCATCCTGACTTGTCATAAATCCCATCTCTATAATCATGCTTGTCATATCCGTGTCACGGATCACCGCGTAATCGTCGTCACTGTCTCCCTGGGTTCCAATCCTCACACCTCGGTTGTCGGTTATGCCAACTTCCTCAAGGTTAGTCAGGATGTCGTCTGCCGCCGCGTAACTGCGTTCCGAACCTGAACTATGTATCCATATCTCTATCCCCTTTGTGGTATTGGCTGTTGCGGTTGAATTGCGGTGTAGGGATACGAATAGGTCCGCTTTCGCCTTGTTTGCTATGACTGATCTTGAAGCGAGCTGTGTATCGCTGTCATCAGATCTTGTCAGAACCACGTTGACACCGCTCTTTTCAAGGGCATCAGCAACCTTCAGGGCAAGCCGGAGATTGTCATCTTTTTCGTAGCTTCCATCGAGTCCAACAGCTCCCACATCGCTTCCGCCGTGTCCGGCATCCACACATACGGTATATGTATCATTTGCTTTTTTCAGGCGCACAGTCTGCTGTCTGGCTTTGCCGGAGTTTGCCTTTGCCAGAAATATTCCAAGCACGAGAACACAAATCAGCAATATAATATTTATTACAACCAGAAATGCCACAAGGGCACGTAGTTGCTTTACTGTCATTTTCTTTTTTCGTTTGCTCATATTTCCTCCAATAAAAATACCATCAATAAACATAAACGAATTTTCGATCTTTTTCAACCCTGTACAATGGATTAGTTGAAATGTTATAATTATCAGAAAATATAAACAAAAATATAAACGAAGGATGTGATTGACAATGATAATCGATTTTCACACACACACATACCCGGATAAAATAGCGGCGAAGACTGTGGAGCTTCTTGCGGGAAGATCCGGAACTGTGCCGCACTCAGACGGAACACTCATGGGTCTTGAGAGTGATATGGAGCACAGACGTGTGGATATATCCGTGGTGCTTCCTGTTGCCACTTCGCCGAAACAGTATAAGCATATAAATGAATCAGCACAGGTGGAGAATGAACAGTTTGCGGACACCCATGTGTGGTCATTTGGCGGTATACACCCGGATAACGACAACTACAAAGAGATACTCAGGGATATAAGTGACAAAGGACTTAAGGGGATAAAGCTTCATCCGGACTATCAGGGGGCGTTCTTCAACGATATAAGATACAAGAGGATAATAAGCTATGCCACGGAGCTAGGACTTATCGTGGTCACTCATGCAGGGCAGGATATAGGCCTTCCTGAAGTGGTGCACTGTACACCGGCAATGACGGAGGAGGTGCTGGATGAGGTCCAGCCGGACAAGCTTGTTCTTGCCCATATGGGTGGGTGGCAGATGTGGCAGGACGTTTTGGACAGGCTGTGTGGCAGGGATGTATATCTGGATACGGCATTTTCATATGGACATATACAGTACAGGGATGGAGCAGTACACAAATGGAAACTTATGGATTCCGATATGTTCAAGGCAATAGTGGAGAAGCATGGCGCTGACCGTGTACTCTTCGGAACCGACAGCCCATGGTCAGATCAGTCCGAGGCGATCTCAGATATAGAGGGATTAAAGTTTCCCGAGGATGTGAGAAAAAAGATAATGGAGGAAAACGCGGCTCGTCTGCTTCGTATATAAATACTTTGTAAAACTGGAAAAAACTATTGCAAGTAATTTAAAAATATGTTACATTTTTATTACGGGATTGAATTTTCCACAAATACTATAAGCCGATTCCTATATGAATCATATACTAGTTGAGGACAATAGAGACATGTCGATGCCTTCCGACATGTCTCTATTTTTGTATATATGGATATCAGAAAATGGGGCATACAGTGTATTGATATGTTACAGATAAATTGAAAATATAATATTTTGAGATATATAAAGTCATTACAATAAAAAAGACTTGAAATCATATGATCTCAAGTCTTTTTAAGAGCTGGGCTACAAGGATTCGAACCTTGAAAATGCTGGAGTCAGAGTCCAGTGCCTTACCATTTGGCGATAGCCCATTGCCTCAACAAATGGTAGTATATATTATTGTTCGGAAAATTGCAAGTGTTTTTTTGAAAAAATTTAAAAAAAATTTGTAAGCCTTCAGAATGGCTGTTTTGGCTTGTCGAGTAGATAAAAATAGGGTATAAAATTATATAGAAATTGCATCGGGGGTAGAACACAAATGTATTCATATGACGCGATAGTTAGATACAGTGAGACAGGCGGAAGAAAGACATCGAGCATGGCGACCATCGCCAACTATTTTCAGGATTGCGCTATCCTTCAATCGGAGGAGGTCGGAATAGGTCTTGATTACCTTGCAGAACATAACAGAGCATGGTTTTTGATATCATGGCAGATAGAGGTGGATAGATATCCTGAGCTTGGAGAGCAGATAAAGGTCCGCACATGGGCTTATGATTTCAAGGCATCACTCGGATTTAGAAACATAGATGTGATTGATGGTGAAGGAAACAGGATTGTCAAGGCAGCATCGATATGGAGTTATGTTGATACTGAGAGCATGCGTCCGGTCAAGATAGACCAGGAGGTTGCAGAGGCTTATCCGATGGAACCTGCAATAGATATGGAATATGCGCCGCGAAAGATAAAACTTTGGGATGAATATACAAAGGTGGATACACGGCATGTCATGTCGTATCAGATAGATTCCAACAATCATATGAACAACGAGGCTTATATAGCTCTTGCACAGGAATATGTGGAAGATATAACAGATATTACAGCGGTCAGGGCAGAATATAAGATGCAATATGTCAAGGATGATGTTATAGTAGTAAAGAGGGCTCGTGATGGAAAGTATGTACAGATACTTTTGTGTGACGAGGAGGACCGGGTAAAGTGTGTTGTCCAGTTTGAACTCAGGGCATAGAGAACACACTGGTACGGTCAGATTATAATAAGAGGACGGTATAACTATGATAAGAATAGGTGAATGGAACGATCTGGTTATCAAGAGAGAAAGAGATTTTGGCGTGTACGTCGGAAGCGCTGATGACGACAGGGAAGTACTCCTGCCAAGAAAACAGGTTCCAAACGGCGCGAAGATCGGGGAACATATAAATGTGTTCGTGTACAGAGACTCGGATGACAGAATAATTGCGACGGTTAAGGTTCCATATATAACTATGGGGAAGATGGCAGTGCTCAGGTGCGTTGGAACAACCAAGATAGGTGCGTTCATGGACTGGGGACTTGAGAAGGACATACTTCTTCCATTTAAAGAGCAGTCAGGACCAGTCAGGGAAGGCAGAGAGTATCTGGTGAGAATGTATACGGATAAGTCGGACAGACTGTGCGTATCAATGAAGGTCTATGAATATCTTAGTTGTGAATCTCCATATAAGCAGGGCGACGAGATATCAGGCATAGTGATAGAGTACAAGTCGGAATATGGAGCATTTGTCGCAGTCGACAACAAATATGCGGCACTCGTACCTGGCAAGGAGATTCACAGTGCAATATATCCAGGAGATAAGATCCAGGGAAGGGTTGCGGATGTCCGTGAAGATGGTAAACTCAATCTCACGCTTCAGAAACCAGCAAAGATACAGACTCGTGAGAATGCGGAGATGATAGTTAACATAATAGAATCCTATAACGGCGTGCTGCCATTTAATGATAAAGCCGACACATCAGTCATTGAGAAGGAATTTGGAATAAGCAAGAGATCGTTCAAGATGGCGGTGGGCAAGCTGCTCAGAGACGGTCTGATCCGTATAACTGAGAATAATATCGAGCTACTTACAGAGGAGGAGAGAAAAGAGCTTGCAGCAAAAGGAACGACAAAGGATGACGTTGTAAAGAGGAAAAAAACTCAGAAATCATTTGGACAGACATATGCAGGAGACATATCAAAGACCAGAAATAAGCCGGAGGGAAGCAGCAGAAAAGAATTTTCAGGGAAAACTGTTCCAAATAGGTCTGGAAAGGTCAAATTCACCCGCAGCAGCGGTGGAAGACGAAACAACTGGCATGCTATGCTGGCAGAGCAGGAGACAGACAGCACGGATGATATTTGAATATGATATAATGAGCATTGCGACTGTTGCGCTTGCGCAAACCGTCATAATGCGAATGCCTACATGGAGCCGGTAGGCGACATGATATTTTAGAATTATGTTCAGATATATTATGAAAGAATTATAAAATAATAACAGGAGGATGTTGACATGAAGACAATTATAAGTACACCAAAGGCACCGGCAGCAATAGGCCCATATTCACAGGCTGTTCTTGTGAATGGAATGTTATTTACATCAGGTGTTATACCTATCGATCCGGAGACAAATACATTGGTTCAGGGAGATGTTGAGGCTCAGGCAAGACAGGCAATCGGCAATCTGAAGAATCTTATTGAGGCATCAGGTTCATCAATGGAAAAGGTAGTAAAGACAACTGTATTTATCAAGGATATGAATGATTTCGGAAAGATAAACGATATATACAAGGAATTCTTTACAAGTGATTTCCCGGCACGTTCATGCGTTGAGGTAGCAAGACTTCCAAAGGATGTTCTGATCGAGATAGAAGCCATAGCAGTGGTAGAGTAAGATATGGAGATTGGAGAAGCAAGAAAGAAAGTAAAGGGTGCGACGTGGTTTTTCGCATCGCTCATAGGGGTGTACCTGATAGTCCTTGCAGTGCTGATGCTGAGCGGACTTGGGGGAAGGATATCAATGATCCAGAACCTGCTTATCAGCCAGGGAATGATATTTATTCCAACTCTGGTATATATAAGCATAACCAGGTGTGATATCAGGGAAACCTTAAGGATAAGAAAGACACACTGGTCGGCGATCTTTATCGTGCCGGTTTTTGTACTTGCACTTGAACCTGCCATGTCGGTCATCAATTCCATAAGTCTCCTGTGGGTGGATAGTGCCACAACGGAGCTGACAGAAGGCCTTGTGGCTAAGTACCCATTCTGGGTATCAACGGCACTTATGGCGCTCACACCGTGTATAGTCGAGGAACTCGCATACAGAGGAGTCATTCTGGGCAGCTACAGGTACAGCAGCCGTCTGTGGGCGATTATTGTATCCGGATTATTGTTTGGTGCAATGCACATGAACTTTAACCAGATGGCATATGCGGTGGTTCTGGGAATTATGCTGGGACTTCTGGCGGAGGTAACGGGAAGCATACTGCCGACTATGTTGGCGCATTTTTGCTTTAATGAGATATCTGTCTGTATAGGCTATTTCCTATATCATGACAGCTCATTAAAAAAGGTTGCGGAGTCTGCATCTGAAAATATCGTAACGACAAAGCAACTCATAATAACTATAGTCAGCATGACACCGTTTGCGGTCGGTGGGTTATGCGTAGCATTTGCCCTTCTATATGCCCTTGCGGTCATCAATTGCAGGAAGGATGAAGTCTTGGGAATGTTCCGGAGACAAATGAGATTTGCAGATGATGGTTCAGAGATCCGGAGACCAAGGATAATCTCGATCCCACTTGTGCTCTCACTGGCAGTGTGTATAGGATTTATGGTAATCAGTGAGATCTTATAGTGATATTTACGAAATATAGTGTTAATATGTAAGCTTGGACAACATATGATCCAACATCAAAAAATGCCTGCAGATAATATATCTGTGGGCATTTTCTGTATGTTGATGAGTATTATTACTGATCTCTGTCGAGAAACCAGTAGAAAGATATGGTGTACAATCCGGCAACTCCCACCAGTGTATATATGATCCTCGAGAATGCTGTGCCGGAACCAAATATACCGTCCACGATGTTGTAGCTGAACAGACCTATGATGCCCCATACAATGGCGCCGATTATTGTAAGCGTCAGGCATATACAGTTAAGTGTTTTCATTGTAGACCTCCCAAATTTATCTGCGCCATAATAAGACGCATTTATATATTCCTACAATGTAAGTGTGTACTGCAAAAGGAATTTTTATTCTGAAAAATCAGATTAACTGTGAGATACTTGACACTTTTGATTGACTGTAGTACATTTACATGTGAATAATTGTTCAATTGGCACAGATATAACGCTTCGTCTGTTTTATTCAGAAGAAGCGTTTATGTTCATATACGGAAAGGACAAGGTGAAAATATGATAGATTTTGGCGAGTATGAACTTGAAAGCTCAGATCTCTCGGATCTTGCAGAGTTGTTCAAGGTATTTGGAGATTCGACAAGGATATCGATCATGTTCGCATTGCTCAAGCAGGAGCTGAGTGTCGGTGAGATAGCGGACAGGCTAGAAATGAATGCATCAGCGATATCGCATCAGCTCAGGGTACTTAAGCAGGCAAAGCTGATAAAAAGCAGAAGATCAGGTAAGAATATCATATACGAATTGGCAGACGAGCATGTGGTTACGATTATCAAGCAGGGCGTTGATCATATTTTGGAATAAGAGATGGGGAATTTGAATGAAGGTAGAATCACTTATATTTGATATGGATGGAACACTGTGGGACAGTGCTGAGAATGTGGCGAGATCCTGGACTGAGGTGCTTAAGGAGAAGTCTGATGTGGACATGGTGGTGACTGAGTCTGACATAAAGGCGGTTATGGGCATGCCTATGGATGCCATAGCAAGAAAGATGTTCGGCGAATTTTCAGAGGAGAGGCAGATGGAACTTGTGGATGCCTGCGGCGATTATGAGAATGACTATCTTAGGCAGCATGGAGGAAAACTCTATGATGGCATTGAGGATACATTGGCAAAGTTATCAGAAGCGCACAGGCTTTATATAGTGAGCAACTGTCAGAGCGGGTATATAGAAGCATTCCTTGAGTATTATGGATTTGGCAGATATTTTAAGGATATTTTGTGCTGGGGTGATACAAAGGTATCAAAGGGCGAGAGCATAAAGATACTTATGGATAAGAACGGCATAACTGATGCTGCGTATGTGGGAGATATACAGGGCGATTGTGACAGCGCAAGATACGCAGGCATAAAGTTTATCCATGCCGCATATGGATTTGGTAAGGTCGAGGATAAGGATGCATCTATACAGCGGTTTGAGGATCTTTTGGATATTGTAGAGTAAGATTTAATGAACCTGGGGATATCACAGACCTAGGTGATATTGTGGTAGCAGCTATATAGTTTAATACTAAAAAAGAACAGACAGTATTATTAACCAATGGTACTGCCTGTTCTTTTTTGCATATATATATGAAATGGATAAAATTATTTGTTCATGTGCTCAAGAGAGGCAGCTACAAATCCTTTGAAAAGAGGATGTGGCTTGTTTGGCCTTGACTTGAATTCAGGATGAGCCTGGGTTCCGATGAACCATGGATGATCTGGAATCTCGATCATTTCAACGATGTGTCCGTCAGGTGAGAGACCGACCAGCTCCATTCCATTGTCTGAGAGAGCCTGTCTATAATCGTTGTTGACCTCATATCTGTGTCTGTGGCGTTCGTGGATGTATTCTGTTCCGTACAGCTTGTACGACTTGGAATCCTTTGCAAGTACACAAGGGTAAGAACCCAGTCTGAGAGTTCCGCCGAGGTCTGTTACATCGTGCTGGTTTGGCATGATATGTATGACCTGATGGAATGAGTTTGGGTTGAACTCTGAGCTGTGTGCATCTGAATAGCCAAGTACATTTCTTGCAAATTCAACTATGGTAAGCTGCATTCCGAGGCAGAGGCCAAGGTAAGGAACATTTTGTGTACGAGCGTAATTAATGGAAGTGATCATGCCCTCGATACCTCTGTCGCCGAATCCACCAGGAACGATGATGCCATCCACATCGCCGAGCAGCTCGGAAACATTGTCCGGGGTTACGAGTTCGGAATCGATCCATTTGATCTCAACCTCAGCTTTGTTAGCGACTCCAGCATGCTTCAGGGATTCCACAACTGATATGTATGCGTCATGCAGTGAAACGTATTTGCCAACAAGGGCAACCTTCACAGTGGTGGTTGGATGTTTCCATGCATCTATCATATCTGTCCATTCTTTCCATGCATGATCATCTGGTGGGGGACATTCCATGTCGAGACATTCGCAGACAACGTCGGCGAGATGCTCTTTCTCCATTGCAAGAGGGACCTCATATAATACGTCTACATCAAGGTTCTGAATGACATTTCTGCTTGGAACGTTACAGAACAGAGCAATCTTGTCTTTTATTCCTTGATCCAGAGGAAGGTCAGAACGGCATACAAGTATATCTGGCTGGATTCCCATTCCCTGAAGATTTTTGACGCTGGCCTGCGTAGGCTTTGTCTTGATCTCTCCAGAAGCCTTGAGATAAGGAATAAGGGTAACATGTATCATGATGCAGTTGTTAGGACCTACCTCGTGCTGGAACTGTCTGATAGCCTCAAGAAATGGCTGGCTCTCTATGTCACCGACAGTACCACCTATTTCGATGATGGCAACCTCGGTGCCCTTGGCATCGGGATTCCTGTAAAATCTGTCCTTTATCTCATTGGTGATGTGGGGAACAACCTGGACGGTGTGTCCGCCAAAATCACCGTGTCTTTCTTTCTGAAGAATGCTCCAGTAAACCTTACCGGTTGTTACATTTGAATTCTTGTTGAGACTTTCATCAATAAAACGCTCATAGTGTCCGAGATCTAGATCGGTCTCAGCACCATCATCCGTTACAAACACCTCGCCGTGCTGAATGGGATTCATTGTGCCGGGATCAATGTTGATATATGGGTCGAATTTCTGACTGGTCACCTTGTAGCCTCTCATTTTGAGAAGACGACCAAGGGAAGCAGCAGTAATACCCTTACCGAGTCCTGATACAACACCACCAGTAACAAACACATACTTGACTGCCATAATTTTATCCTCCATAAAAACTTAAAAAACTACATTAACATATTATATGCAAGCCATATTCAAAAGTCAATTTAGAAAAACAAGTTAAAACAAAAGAGAACTTGATAAAATAATGCTGGAGCAAATAAAACAAATGTTTTTGAACTTAAATACGTGATAATCTAAGGTAAGTATGTTATCATGAAAAAAACTGAGGTGTTGTGACTGAATAGCCTGTGCTGAAGGTGGAGATCTATGAGAACTGTAAAATTCATACATATATCAGATGTACTCCTGGGAATAGATGTGGATAAGGAAACATCCTGGGGGGACGACAGGAAAAAGGAGATATATGAAACATTTGAAAAGATAATAGAGCGCGCAACAGATATCGGAGTGGATTTTCTGTTTATATCCGGCAATCTGTTTGATCATAAGCCTGATGACGGGGAACTTGAGTGGCTTGACGGTGTGCTTGGGAGCCTTAAAGACACAGTGGTTATATATGCCGCAGGATTTAACGACAATCTTGGTGGCGGGGCGGCGATCATGTCCTACAGGTTCAGATCCTCCGTGTGTGTCATTGGCAGTCCGGCGATGGGCAGCTATTTGTCACTGGGTGGAGGGTACAGGGATGCACAGGCCACGATGGCGATGGATCACCTGCATTTTCCTGAGAAAGACCTAGATGTGTATGGCGTGAGCTATTTTGATGACAGGATGGATACGCATGCCATAGATGAAGCAGAGCCGGATGACAGAGCTGTGCACAATGTGCTTGTGGCCTGTGGCGGTGGCAGACACAGGATGCCCGTTAATTGGCACAGTCTGCATGACAGGGGTTTTGATTATATAGCTATGGGAGGCCGCCAGAAATATTCGGTAGAGATACCGGGCAAGGTCTATTATCCGGGAAGTCCAGAGGCGGTGTCTATGGAATCCACCGGTCCACATGGGTATATATATGTAGAGATAGGATCCGATGGGACAAAGGCAGAGTTTGTGCCTGTGGCGGCAAGGGAATACAAGCGGATCGATTATCATGTAGATAATTATACAAGGGACGGCGAGCTCGGCGAAGCGATAGAGAGACTTCTTAATATTGAAGGAGTCGAAAATATATACACTATCAATATAGTGAGAGAAGGTGGCTGTGAGAAAAGCTTTGATATTTCAGAAATGTTGTCGGAATACAGGATCCTGGCGGTGAATGGAGAGGAATTTGAGCGGACGGATTACAGCGAATATGTAAAAGCCAACAAAAACACGGAATTTGGAAAACTGCTAGAGAAACTGGACGATTCAGATATTGATAGCAGCAGTGGAGCAAAAATGGCTGTGGATAGGATGATAGATATGTCTATGCTCTATTGTAAAAATAATAAGAAAATGGGAAATGATGTATTTCGTGAAATGAAAAGGCAGGTAATGAGCTTGTTGGAAATAGAATGTCATGCCTATGAAAATCAAAGAGATATTAAGGAATATCTTGAAATTAGAAATGATTATATCATCAGTCCTGATGTTTTAGAACAACTCAACCTAGTATGGGCAAAAGAAAGGGCGATGGAGCTGGAGATTACAACACTTAGAAAACGAGCAGAAGAGTTGCCCCGAAAATACAGAAGAGAATGGATCCTTATGGGAATCAGAGCGACAGTCATACCAATGATGACGATGGGGATTTTGTCAATAATATTGTTGTCAGCCACATTGAAAAGAACAGGAGGTTCATTTCCTGATGATAGATTGGTGTATATCCTAATATTTATGATGCTAGTCATTTGGGGGTTTTATTGTGCGGGATATGTATTTGCTAAATACAGGGGAATCATAAAAAAAGACGGCAAAACCAGACTGCATGAAGAACTTGAACATAATCAGACATGCTTAAATGCCCTGTGTGCAGACCGTGATGCAATTCACAAAAAAAGGACAGAGCTGCAGATGCTTGATGGACGCAGAAGGGATATGTATGAAAGCATGAATGACAGGGAGAAAAAACTGGATGTGAAACTCCAGAAGCTCCGTCTCGTGAGGTCTGCGTTGGACATGCTACGTGAATAAAAATGATCATTGGGGGTTAAGGCAGTCTTGTCTGCTCCGCCTGTATTATGGCTTTTTCGTTTCTGAATGTCTGAATAGCGACCATTTGAATAGAGCCGAGTATGAGCAGAAAGCCAGCCAGATCCATCCCGGAAAATTTTGTACCGAGAACCAGCCATGTCAGAATAGCGCTCGTAACAGGTTCAACTGTGACAAACAGACTCGCTTTGACACTGCCAAGTATACTGATTCCTATGCCGTATATAGTAAATGGAATGAGTGAGCCGACAATAGCAACAGCAAGGGAAGCTGTGAGTATCTGTATGTTCATATGGGGGAAGGTAAATGTCCTAGTTACAAGTAACAGGATGATGGAAGCGAATAGAGAAGCCCATCCTATAACGTTGACAAGCCCATACGAATTGTATAATTTCTGCGGATAAAGACAATATATAGTAAAGCAAACGGCTGATATAAGCCCCCAAAAAAGAGCAGGGAATGATATGGCAAGAGAATTAAGTCTGCCGTGTGTTGCAATCAGAAATATCCCGGCAAATGCGCATATTACGGATATGGTTTCGTAATTTTGTGGTTTTTTATGCATGAATATAGCAGTGTAAATCAAAATCATAATGATATATGTAAACTGGATGACTGTGCCTGTGGCTGCATTTGAATGCTCGATTGAGGCAAAGTAGGTGAATTGTACGCCCATCACTCCGGTGAGGGAGAAAAAAATCAGAGATATAACACTTTTAGGCTTTGACCATATGGACAAAGCCTTTTTATCTTTTTTTAGTGCAGAGATAAAGAGTAATACTATACCGGATATAAACTGACGAATGATAGATAACTGGATTGAATTCACATCGGATGCCTGAAAGATATATTGTCCCAGAACTCCGCTGATTCCCCACATGATTCCGCATGAAAGCACCAGTATGATCCCGAATTTTTGTGAATGAGCAGTTTGTGTATTAGTCATAGCATTACTCCTTCTAGTAAAAGTGCCATTATTTTAGCACTGCTCCGGCATTATTTCAACTGTTCTTCAGACATGGAGCCTTAGTGTCAAATGAAGGATTGAAGGCATAGAAATTCTTGAAATCAAGATTATCCTTCACGGCTTCCAGACACTCACCAAAACGCTGAAAATGAACAATCTCACGTTCTCTAAGGAATTTTATCGGTTCAGCAACATCCGGGTGATCTTTGCAAAGGCGGAGAATATTGTCGTAGGTTGATCGCGCCTTCTGCTCCGCAGCCATATCCTCGAAGAGATCTGTTATAGGATCCCCTTTGCACTGAAATTCACATGCGTTGAATGGAATGCCGCCGGCGGCCTGTGGCCAGATGCCTGTAGTATGATCGATATAGTATTTATCGAAGCCAGATGCCTTTATCTCTTCCATGCTCAGATCTCGGGTGAGCTGGTGTATGATGGACCCGATCATCTCCAAGTGACCGAGTTCCTCGGTGCCGATGTCGGTGAGTACTGATTTGACCTTGTTGTCAGTCATTGAATATCTCTGCGAGAGATATCTCATGGATGCACTCAACTCGCCGTCGGGACCGCCGTACTGACTGATTATATCCTGAGCAAGTTTTGCGTTTGTCTCCTTTATATTAACAGGAAACTGTAGTCTTTTTTCATAAATCCACATCAGCAGTTACCCTCCCTTTCCCATGGCCATGGGTCGTTAACCCATGTGAAATAATTGTCATCATTTACCTGATATTTGTTGAGAGGACCATACAGACTGATGTAATCCTTCACAGCCTGCTGCCTCATGCTCTGGTAGTTTTCATAGCTAGATAGTGCGTGTTTGCATGAAGGGTGCAGATCAAGGTAGAGGGCGATGTCGTCCATGGCAAAAGATACTTCTGTTATAAAACGCATGAGCTGTTTCTTGTTCATTTTGTTCATGACTGTTTCCCCCTTACGCCGCAGAATATGAGATTGAGATCCTTAAACATGGTGCCTTCCTGAAGACCGCACTTGGCGTCATAGAGATTTTCGAATGGTTGTTCCGGAATATAAGTCATGCCCACAGGACGTCTTCTCGAATCCTCCGGGCATGTTTTATGTTCATCTTTTGCAGGGCGGCATCCGCCAGCCTGATTGGTGTATTTGACCGTGGTGCCCTGGTTGTTGTAATAGCAGCGCCCCTGGCTGCCACGGCTGCAGTTTCTGTTTGCTTCCACAAAAGCCTCCAGATATAACATTCTCTGTATAGAGTATGCTGTGGGAGAGCTTGTGTGACAGCTTAATTAATTCCTTTCATGGATAACTGTATACGCTTTTTGTTCAGATCGATGCCGATGACTTTGACCTGAACTATATCTCCGACACTTACGACATCGAGAGGGTGTTTGATAAATTTGTTGGACATCTCAGAGATATGTACAAGTCCGTCCTGATGTACTCCGATATCCACAAATGCGCCAAAATCAATAACGTTTCTGACGGTTCCTTTGAGGATCATTCCCTCGGTGAGATCTTTCATCTCGAGTACATCGCCCCTCAAGATAGGTTTAGGCATTTCTTCACGCGGATCTCTGGCGGGTTTTTCAAGCTCCTTGATAATGTCTGTGAGAGTGAGGATTCCTGTTCCCAGCTCTTCAGCAAGTTTCTTGACATTGCCTGCGGCTTTGGAAAGCTCCTTAAGGTTGCCCTTTGAGATGTCATCTGAGCTGTAGCCGAGGTGCTCCAGAAGAGCGGTGGCTATATCGTAACTTTCCGGATGGACGGATGTAGCATCAAGCGGATTCTTTCCGTCACTAATCCTCATGAAGCCTGCGCACTGTTCAAATGCTTTAGGACCGAGTTTTGCAACCTTGAGAAGTTCTTTTCTTGTGGTGAAACGACCATTTGTCTCTCTGTAATCCACGATATTCTTTGCAAGAGTCTTGTTGATTCCTGAAATGTGTTCCATGAGTGGCGCTGAAGCTGTATTGAGGTCGACACCGACCTTGTTTACAGAATCTTCAACAACGGCATCAAGAGCCTCAGCGAGTTTTTTCTGATTCATGTCATGCTGATACTGTCCGACTCCTATAGCCTTTGGGTCGATCTTTACGAGCTCTGCGAGAGGATCCTGAACTCGTCTGGCGATGGATGCAGCACTTCTTTGCCCTACATCGAAGTTAGGAAACTCCTCGGTTGCAAGCTTGCTTGCGGAGTATACCGATGCTCCTGCTTCGTTGGTTATCACGTACTGGACAGGTGTGTCCAGCTCGCTGATAAGCTCTGCGATCACCATCTCAGACTCTCTGGATGCTGTTCCGTTTCCAACGGATATCAGAGTGATGCCGTACTTTTTGATGAGAGCTTTCACAGTCTTTTTTGCCTCGGCGACCTTGTTCTGTGGAGCAGTAGGAAATATGACCACGGTGTCGAGAACCTTGCCGGTTGGATCCACCACTGCAAGCTTACATCCGGTTCTGAATGCCGGATCCCATCCAAGTACAGTTTTACCTGCGATAGGAGGCTGCATGAGCAGCTGCTGGAGATTGGATGCGAATACCTTTATGGCACCATCCTCGGCGCTTTCGGTGAGGGAGTTTCGAATCTCTCGCTCTATGGCAGGTGCGATAAGTCTGGAGTAGCTGTCATCTATGACATTATTCAGAATCTCCGATGTATCCGAGTTATCTCTCACGATGATCTTCTTTCTGAGGTAAGAGATTATCTCGTCCACAGGAGCCTCGATCTTAACGGTTATGAATTTTTCTTTTTCACCTCTGTTTACTGCAAGTGTGCGATATCCGGTCATCTTGGATATCGGGGCGGAGAAATTGTAATACATTTCATATACAGATTCAGCATCAGGATCCTTGGCGGTCGTGTTGATAAAACCTTTTTTAGTTGTGAGGTCACGGATCTTTGTTCTGTAGTCTGCTGTATCAGATATGTTTTCGGCGATGATGTCCATGGCTCCGGCGATGGCATCGTCCACGGTCTCCACGCCCTTTTCAGTTGACACATACTTTTCAGCCTCTGTCCTTATCGGGGTGGAGGTCATCTGAAGTGATATTATATTTGCAAGTCCCTCAAGTCCCTTGTCCTTTGCTACTGTGGCTCTGGTCTTTCTCTTAGGCCTGTAAGGCCTGTACAGGTCGTCCACCAGCACCATGGTTTCGGCTGATTCTATCTCAGCACGCAGCTCTGGAGTAAGCTTTCCCTGCTCCTCAATGCTTGCGATAACCTGGGCTTTTTTATCCTCGAGATTTCTCAGGTATGTAAGTCGCTCGTGAAGTGCCCTGAGCTGTTCGTCATTGAGTGCGCCAGTTGCCTCTTTTCTGTATCGGGCGATGAAAGGAATAGTGTTGCCTTCGTCTATGAGTTTTACAGCCGCCTCAGTCTGTGAGGTGCGGCATCCGATCTCCTCGGAGATTTTTTTGATTATACCCATGTATAAACTCCTTTGTACAAATGTCTAGTGCCAAATTATAAATATATCATCATAAAGTAAAATATGATAGCGGCACATCTGTAAAGTATATAAAAAATACGTGGATTATTCAAGACCGCTATGTTATACTCTGCTTAGTTGTGAACCACGTAAAAGGGATAAGATAAGGTTGGGAAAGCTGGATATGACAGATAAGATGGATACAAAACCAGACTTAATTCAGAAAGCCAAGGATATGGCAAAGAGCTACCATGAAGGACAGATACGCCGGGGAAGCGCCGGCTTTGTTCCTTATTATGATGAGCATATTCTTGGGGTATATAATATATTGAAAGATGAGTGTCAGATAGATGACGAGGAGGTGCTTGTGACGGCACTTCTCCATGACACGGTGGAGGACACGTCCTGCACGCTTGAAGATATAGAGAGAGCCTTTGGACCGGAGATAAAAGAACAGGTAAGGCTTCTCACCAGAATAGATGGAGAACCGTTTTCTGTTTATGCCAGACGCCTGTTTGCAAATGGCACAGACAAGACTATACTTGTAAAACTGGCGGACAGACTGCACAACCTCAGAACCATATCATATATGCCTGATATACAGTGGATACAGAAGAAGGTAAAGCAGTCTTACACAGATATACTGAATCCTTTGCATGAGACCATGAAGGGGATTGACGGACCATACAATGACAAGATCAACAAACTTGCTGATATGATAGAAGATCAGATACTTACGGTACAGAGAAAATTAAAGTTGAAAATATAAGAGATAAGATAAAATATAAAAGATCCTGCAGCTATATAGCCGGTATCGTTGATCGGCGGTTTGAAACACATAGCGGCAGGATTTTTTCTTTTGTTAAAAAATATGTGTAATAGCAATAAAGAACGCAGCTCAGGTATAGTATCAATATAGAAATTAATAAAATATTTTGGTCTCATCGATTATCCTGTATATGCCATCGGAGTAATCCATTATTATGACGTTGCAGTTTTGTTGGAGTCCACCGGACCAAAAATCCTTGAGATCGTGTTTTTTGACGTGCATCATCATAGCTTTGTTGATGGCACCGTGGGCTACTATCATGACTCTCGTGTCAGTTTTGGCAAGAGGCTCGATATATTCAGTCATGAATTTGGAGGCTCTGTCACACAGCTCCTGGAATGACTCACCACATCCTATAGGATGGTAGAGTTCAGGATGTTTGAAAAAATACTGAAAATCCTGACTTGGATCCTTTAATAGTTCAGACATGTTCTGTCCCTCCCAGTCACCGAAACACATTTCCTTGATGAGGTCGTTGGTTACTATAGGTATGTTTCTGTCTCCAACTATAAGGCAGGCTGTTTCGTGTGCTCTCTTCAGAGGGCTTGAGAACACTATGTCAAAATGAGTGTTCCTGAGATTCTTTCCGGTTATTATTGCCAGTCTTCGTCCGTTTTCGTTTAGTTCAATATCGGTTCTTCCCTGAAGTAGTTTCTTTTCATTCCATATGGTTTCACCGTGTCGTACTATATATATTTCCATTTTGTAATCTCCGTTATTATGTTTGGTATAAAATGCTTAAATGTCTTCAATCTGCCAGTCTATAGGTTCAACGCCGTGTGCGGTGAGAAAATCGTTTGTCTTGCTGAACGGACGGCTGCCCCAGAATCCTCTGTATACAGAGAGTGGACTTGGGTGGGCTGACTTCAGTATCAGATGATGTGGATTATTCAAAAATGCTGCTTTTTTCTGTGCATAAGCCCCCCATAGAATAAATACGATAGGTTTGTCCTGCTTGTTGAGTATACGGATTGCGGCATCTGTGAATTTCTCCCAGCCTCTTCCTTGATGGGAGCCGGCTCTGTGTGCCTGAACAGTCAGCACGGCATTGAGCATGAGGACTCCTTGATCTGCCCATTTCTCAAGATATCCGTTGTTGGGTATTTTACAGCCGAGGTCATCGTGGAGCTCCTGGTATATGTTAACAAGTGAAGGTGGGATTGCAACTCCTGGTTTCACGCTGAAACTGAGTCCGTGTGCCTGCCCTGGTTCATGATATGGATCCTGGCCTATGATAACGCACTTGACCTTTGACAATGGTGTGTTGTGGAATGCGTTGAAAATATCATCAGCGGGTGGATATACGGTCTGCGTTGCGTACGCCTGACCGACAAAATTAAAAAGGTCTCTGTAGTATTCTTTGCTGTATTCGGGCTTTAAGTATTCGGCCCAGTCATTTGTTATAGCGGGCATATATATTATCTCCTTTTTGAATCAAATTCATTTGTATATCTGTACTTGAAATATTTTATCACAGCGCGGAAATAATGTAAAACAATCGGTGGACTTTTGAGGTTTTGAGTTGTAAGAAAAAAGCTGACATGTTATAATTATGTAGTGTTGTGGTATCCGATAAATATCAGTTAAGTTGAAAGGAGCATATATGTATGGAGAAAGCATATAATACTATGAAACATGTAGGAGCACTCAATATTGCACTTGGAGTTATAACTATAGTTACAGGTCTTGTGGTTGGCATACTTATGCTTACAGCAGGTGGAAGATCTCTCAAGAACAAGAGATTTATAGTTTGGTAAGGCTGAAATATAAGTTAAAAATATAATATGAGATGTACACCGTAAAGTGTACTTCAGAAATGTGTTATAACGCATTAAAACATAGAAAAAGGTTGACATCTGACTTTGTAATGTGTTAGAGTCAACCTAGAAAATGCAATGAAGAGGAGTAGTAGAATCCTGGAGATGATCAGAGAACTGCCGGTTGGTGTGAGACAGTGATTGAGAGGATTTGAACTCGCCTTGGAGCAGCCCGCTAAAAGATACGACGTTACACAGTAGCGTTGAGCGTATCGAGTAGGATGGGACGGAGGCTGGCCGTTATAGCAGAAGGATATAAGATATGTAAAAGATATGTATTTGAGTTGTATAAGATCTGCATGTCTGTATCTGTAACGAGAGCATATTTTGTAATTATTATGAAGTATGAAATAGAGTGGTACCGCGTAACTTACGTCTCTATAGTATGGGAGATGTGAGTTTTTTTTATGGTTTAAGTTGACTGTCGATATCAGATAGCGTTACAGAATCCTAAAAATATTTATTTCAACATTTTAGAATTAGGAGGATTTATCAATGAAGAATTATCAAAATTACAAGCGCGGATATTTTATGCCGCCGGTGGAGTGCACAGACTGGGTAAAGAAAGAGTATATAGACAAAGCTCCTGCATGGTGCAGCGTTGATCTCAGAGATGGCAATCAGGCGCTTATAGTTCCAATGAGTCTTGACGAAAAGCTTGAGTTTTTCCAGGAGCTTGTGAGAATAGGTTTTAAGGAGATTGAGATCGGTTTTCCGGCAGCATCAGAGACAGAGTATGAATTCTGCAGAACACTTATAGAAAAAAATCTCATACCTGATGATGTTACTATTCAGGTACTTACACAGGCAAGACCTCATATTATCGAGAAGACATTTAAGGCTATAGAGGGATGCAGTAATGTTATCGTACATCTTTACAATTCAACATCATTTGCACAGAGACAGCAGGTGTTCAGAAAGTCAAAGGAAGAGATACTGAAGATCGCTGTTGATGGTGCAGAGCTTCTCAACAAGATGGCAGAAGAATATGGCGTGCCATATCAGTTCGAGTATTCACCGGAGAGCTTTACAGGAACAGAGATGGATTATGCGCTTGAGGTGTGCAATGCAGTTATAGATGTGTGGAAGCCTACTGCTGACAGAAAGGTTATAATCAATCTTCCTGCGACCGTAGAGATGTCACTGCCGCATGTCTATGCAAGCCAGATAGAGTACATGAGCAAGAACCTCCACGACAGAGAGAATGTGGTATTATCACTTCATCCTCACAATGACAGAGGCTGCGGAGTTGCCGACGCAGAGCTTGGTATACTTGCCGGAGCAGATAGAATAGAAGGAACACTGTTTGGCAATGGTGAGAGAACGGGAAATGTAGATATAATCACACTGTGTATGAACATGTTCACTCATGGAGTTGATCCTGAACTTGACTTTAGTGATATTCCAAAGCTTACAGAACTCTATGAGAGAGTTACAGGAATGAAGGTATATGACCGTTCCCCATACACAGGAAAGCTTGTATTTGCTGCATTCTCAGGCTCACATCAGGATGCCATAGCAAAGGGTATGAAGTTCAGAAAAGAGCAGGGCAATGGAATGTGGACCTGTCCATATCTGCCGCTTAATCCAGAGGATATCGGAAGAAAATATGATGGAGATGTTATAAGAATAAACAGCCAGTCTGGAAAGGGTGGAATCGGATTTATACTTCAGACAAAGTATGGATTTGACCTGCCTGCCAAGTTCAGGGAGGACCTTGGATATACTGTTAAGGATGTATCAGATAAGGAACACAAGGAGCTCAGCCCTAAGGAAGTTCTTGATATATTCCAGAGTACATATGTAAATGTTGATGGACCTATAAAGATGCTTGAGAACCATTTTGTTCAGGGAGATGGAATATCAACGGAGATCACTATTCTCAAGAATGGTGAAAAGAAGGTGTATCATGGCAAGGGAAATGGACGTCTTGATGCAGTCAGCAACGCCATTAAAAAGCATTTTGATATACAGTTTAAGGTCGTATGCTATGAGGAGCATTCTCTTCAGACTGGATCCAACTCACAGGCTGTGGCTTATGTCGGAATTGAGATTGAAAACGGCAGTGTTGTATGGGGGGCAGGAATAAAGGATGATATCATCGATGCCTCTGTACATGCACTTGTAAGCGCAGTGAATAGAACAGGTAAATTATAAAACCAGATCGTATATGCGATAATATAATAATAAAACCGGAAGACCTTGTATGTAAAGGCTTCCGGTTTTGCTGTTGTATAACGGCTATTTCGTGAGCTGTGTCTAGATCTGTGATCAAAAATGATCAATCTGACTGCATGGTTTTCAGTTTTTTATAACAGTAGCCTATGATATCCTTACGTGTCACGATGCCAATAAATTTATTCTGATCGTCTACGACCGGGACAAAGTTCTGAGCCATTGCGCGGGCTATCAGATCTTCCATGTTTGAGTTGATCGATACGGAGGCGTACTCGAATTTCTTTGGGATGTCACTCAGAAAGATCGTCTCGGCGGTCTTGAGTGCACTCATTGAATTCTTTTTGCAATACCAGAGAATATCGCCCTCTGTTATAGTTCCAACGTACTCGCCATTGTTTGACAATATAGGGATGGCAGAGTAGCGGTGTATCTCCATTTTTTCAAGTATCTGTCTGAGGGAAAAACTATCCTCAATATATGCAACCTCACTTTTGGGCGTCAGAAAAAATAAAATATTCATGTTAATTCTCCTTGATGCAAATAATAAGTTTGAGTAACAAACTGACTACATTTAATTATAGGCGATAATCCGTTGAAGTTCAATTGAATAAAGTGTGAAAAAGAGGCATTGCATGAAAAAAGGGCATTTTACGTTCGACAAATGGAAAATATGTTGTTTTCAGAATACACAGATACAACATTGTAATATGTCTGAATTTGCAAAAAGCTGTTGTTAAATGTCTAGCTATTTGATATTATTAAAATGTATGTACAATTTGGAAGCGATATAAGGAGGTTTGTATGGGAACAGAAAATGTTTTCCAGGAAAATCAGGAATATCTTATAAAGGCAAGAGAGCTGGTGACAGCTATAGATGATATGGAGGATGAACTTGACCAGGCAAAGGCGCTTCAGAAGCGTACTTCCAGGAGTTTATCCCAGGAAGAGAAAGGTCTGGCGGACGAGGTTGGTTCAACACTCAAAAATAGAAAAATAGAGATAGAAGATGGATATGATGCAAGACTTGCAGAGAACGGTGCAAATATAAGAAAGCTTCAATCCAAGAAAGACAAAAAGAAGACTGAACGCATGGGAAACAGGATAGAGAGCGAGACAGCCGCGCTCAATGAGGACAACAGGCAGTTGCGACTTGAGGCAAAGGAATTGTTCAAACAGAATCATGTATCAGCGTTCTGTAATAGTGGATTCTTTTACTGCATGTTTGCACCGTGCGGCGCAGGGGAGATTATACGGCTTATTTTGCTTATAATACTGTTTTGTCTTGGTATCCCGGCGTTGGTTTCTGTGACACTTTCGTATACAGTGTTTGCGGATGGCGTGGACAAGCTTATATATGTGGTTATAGGACTTTCTATTATAATATTTGAATTTATTGTCTATTTCATTGTGTTCAATATGGCGAAGGTGAGAAACTTGGATGTTGTACGCGAGGGACGACAGATACGAAATAAGGTGAGAGCAAATGACAGACAGATCAGAGCCATAAGAAACTCTATAACAAGAGACAAGGATGAGAGTGTTTACAATCTCGAAAAGTATGATGATAGACTCAAGGAACTTGAAGAAGAGAGAGAAGATATCAGCAACCGCAAGATAGAAGCCATAAAGGTGTTTGAGAATGAAACGAAGCAGGTGATTGTGGCAGAGATAACAAGCCGCAGACAGCCAAAGATAGACTCCCTAAAGGAGGAATTGAAGTCTCTTGAGGAGAAGATCAATGCAATGGAGAGCAAGCTGGCTGATATGCGGAGTCATCTCACTGATAGCTATGTCACATTTCTTGGAAAAGATCTTTGTACAGAAGAAAAACTTACAGATCTTATATCCATTATGGAAGAAGGTACAGCAAGTACGGTGTCGGGGGCTATAGAAGTATACAAGGGAGAGGATTGATACAACCGTATATAATTTAAGTTTATGGTTTGTCAGATCTTATGTGGAAGCTTCGGTCCGCATGATGACGTCGGCGATGTAATGCGCCATGTTGTTTACAGTATACAATCTTGTACTCTGCAGAAGACTGAGTCCTGGTTTTCCAGACAGATTAACGATCCCGGTAATAGACAAGTCGCCTATTGCCGGGAGTTTTTTATTTACACCTATACCGGGAAGAAGCGGAGCTTTGGTGAGAGTTACCATCCCCACATCTGTTCTGTGCCCGAGCGACGCGTCCACGGCGATCACAACCGGGTATTGGTGCTCTGTATATATCTTCTTTATCGTATCGTTTAGGTTGAGAGCGTGGACTGGGTGCTGCAATGTGCCATATACTCTGTAGGCACACTGGGAATTGGAAAGCAAGCTGCCTACGAGCGGGCCAAGAGCATCGCCTGTTGCCCGGTCTGTTCCTATGCATAGAACAACTGTGCTCCTATCTCCACTGCGCAGGGACTTTAATATTTTGCACATTCTGGCGGACATATCGTCCGCGGATGAAGTGATTGTGGGATTGTAATATTCAGTTCGCCTGAGCATTCTTCTGCGATCGGTTATATTCATATGGTAGACCTGCCTTGATTCTATAATATTAGATTATTTCCAAACAATGTAAAGTTTACACATCTTTGGCTTAATAACTGAGAAATTGATGTGATGATAAAAGTCATATAAAAAAGAAAAAGTCAATAAAATAAAAGCCTCCGGTGACAGAATTTCCTAAAAAAAAGATAGGATGGATGCTATCATACAGACTACTAAAATAAAATTCGGGAGGTAAGTTATGTATGATAGAGATAGTATATGATGAGGAGAGAGAAAAAAACAGTGACACAGGGAGAAAGAAATATGAACTCCCAAAGAATATCAGACAGGTGGGAAATGCTCCAGGAAATTACAAGATATATATAGAAGATTATGTGATGACGTATCTGAGAAAACTTGCTGCCCCGGGAAATATGATGTGCAGAGGGGCGATACTGCTTGGAAGGATATACCGTCAAGATGGCGAAAAAGTTATGTTTATAAGCGGTGCGGTAGATGCGCAGAATCTCGAATTTGATATCTCGATGATAAGCTTTGACGACAGCGTGTGGAGCAGCTTGTATTCAGAGATAAACAAATATTTTGATGACCTGGTTATAGTCGGCTGGTTTTTATCCAGAATGGGATTTTCGACAAATATAAATGAGCAGATGAAAAAGCTGCACAGGGATAATTTCCCAGGGGATGATAAGATATTGTTTCTCATGGATTCCCTCGAGTGCGATGAGGCGTTTTATTATTATGAAAATGGCAGTCTTGTGAGAGAAAAGGGATATTACATATACTATGTTCGAAATGAGAAAATGCAGAACTATATAATAAGCAGAAAAAATGATGCGACGGAGTCGAAGAGGGATGCAGTCGCTATAAAGGATAAGACCGTGGTGGAGACATTCCGTGAGAAGGAGCGCAGTAGAACGAAGAACCACCGGAAGGGAAGAGGCGGATTTGTACGTGCTGCTGCGGGCATCGGAGTCGTGTGTGCTGTGTCTCTGGGGGCCCTATGGTGTGTGTCACCGTCCACATTTGATAGGCTGGGGGATGTGGTGATGCGAAAAAATGGAGGGGAAGTTCAGGTGTTCATGAACAATGCTGACGTCAGAAGTGCAGACGAACCGTCAGGTGTTATAAATAAGGGAAGCTCCAAGCGGAATGTGAATATGCAGCAGATAGATACACAGGAGGGAGATGCACAGACAGAGCAAACTCAGTCAGCAGACCAGACATCCCAGGATAGAGCGCAGCCTGACTCAGGAAGTATCACAGAAAATATCACAGAAAATACAGCCGATGTTATAGCAGCGGATTCTGGCCAGAATATATATATCGTGGAGGCCGGGGATACCCTGGTAAGTATTGCGATAAAGATGTATGGTGATCAGACTAAGGCCGATTATATAGCCACTGTGAATGAACTGGATATAGACACCCCCATATACGAGGGGCAGAAAATAGTTATTCCATATATAGAGTAAAAATGCTATAATTAGCGTGTTTTTTATGAAGAATACTCATTATGCTGAGAGGAAATCTGAGCGTAATGGGAGAATTTTTATTGGTGAGAGATTTTACTAACGGATTATAATTTCAGAGGATGAGTGTAATGAGTTTATTTAATAAGAACAGAAAAAAAGAGAATTATAAACACGAAGAAAAAGATGAATCAGTAAAGGCTCTTTATGATGAGTGTGCAGATGATTCGGTGGATAATGTAATAGAAGTAAAGCGCACTATGGGCAAAAGAGGGCGTGTCATAGTGGCAGTGGCTGTTGCAGTGATTGCCGTCGGACTGAGCATATCGTATATGAGGTATAGTGCTGTAAAGACGTATGACGGGTTTGATGTTGTCAAATCGGTTGAGACATCCGGAGACAATATAGCGGATTATTTTGTGTTTGCAGGAAATGTCCTCAAGGTTACAAAGGATGGAGCGTCATATATTGATGAAACTGGCACGGTGAAGTGGGATGTCAGCTATGCTATGAAGATGCCTAAAGCAGAAGTGTGCGGTGATTATGCCATAGTTGCGGATATGAATGGCAAGGATGTATACATATTTACCACTGAGGGAGAGGTGAGTCGTCAGACGCTGAGTTATGATATTGCAAATGTTGACATAGCGCAACAGGGAGTTTACTGCCTTGTTCTCATTGGGGAAGATGGTTCATATATAAGCGAGTATGATAAGGACAGTAAGAAGATATATGAGAAGAAGGCATCTATAGATAAGGATGGATATCCTCTGGATATAGATATCTCCAATGATGGTGTAAAACTAATAGTAAGCTATTTAAGAGTGAATGGCGTCAAGACTGAAACGGTGTTGGCGGCGTACAATTTTGGTTCGGTGGGACAGAATAAAAATGCGGACAGACTTATGGATTCATATACTATAGAAGATTCACTATATCCTACGGTGAAGTTTATCGACAACGATACCATCGCCTGCTTTGGCGATAAGGATATAAGGCTGTACACTATGGTGGAGGAACCCAAGGAGAAAACTGTCATAGATCTGGAAGGCAGAGAGATGCAGGGAGTGTTTTATAATTCTACCTGTGTTGGGTATATAGCTTTGGCTGATTCTGGCTCTGGCTCAAAATATAAGATATACACATATGGAAGTAACGGAAGCCAGAAGTCTGTGGTTAGCTATTCGGATTCATATGACAAGATATATGCGGCTCAGGATGAGATAATAGTTGTGGGAGATATGGACTGTAGTATTTTCAGATTGAATGGAAGTACCAAATTCAAATACTCGTTTCCCAAGAAGCTTGTCAATGTGGTTCCGGATGCAAACAAAGAAGAGTATGTAGTGATATCTGAAAGTGAAACGCAGATAATAGCTTTAAAGTAGATAGTAAATAGATGCAATTGCAGATCTGTTGATTTAGTGAGAGGAGACGTGTTATGAATCTTATGTTACTTGCATTCCTTGCAATCGTATTATTGTGCGCACTCCTGGGATATCACAGAGGACTGCTTAAGAGCGCGCTCAGTGCAATAGGGATAGTTGGGGCTATTCTGCTTGCAAATTTACTAAATCCATATGTAAGGACTTTTATCTGTGAGCATACAGGTATAAGAGAAGAGGTCAGACAGAGGATAGAGTTGGGGCTCAATGCTGATCAACTTGATGTACAGGGGTCAGTATATGGAAAGGAAGGGTATCTTGAGAATACAGACCTTCCGGAGATCGTAAAAAATTATATACGAAGCAGCGACAGTATAAGAAAAGGCCAGGAGACATTGTCTGAATATGTACAGGATGTGGTGGACTATCTGACGGATATGGTAGTTAGTGGAATTGCATACATAACAACAGTATTACTGGTTGCTTTGGGGCTCATAATAGCGTTGGCGCTTTCTAATCTGGTCAGTGTGATACCTGTGGTTGGCGGAATAGATAAGACTGGGGGGATTGTGTTTGGATTTGCCCAGTCAATACTCATCGTATGGGGGCTGATGCTTGTAATCACGCTTTTTTCTGCGTTTAGCTGGGGAACAGATATGATGAAAATGATCGATGAAAGTAAAATATTGACATTTGTATACAAAAAGAATATTTTTTTGAAAATAGTTGTTGACATATTGGATAATATTTAGTATAGTGTCACTTGCTGGTCGTGACCGGCAAGTGAAAACAATGAATCAGGTCAATATGTCACTGAGACATGATTATAAATTACCTGAAAAAAGTTGTTGACATACACACTTCGGTGTGGTAATATCTAGAAGTTGTCGCCGAAGAGGTCAGACATCAGCAACCGAAAAGACTCTGAAAAAAAGATAAAAAGTTGTTGACAAAGAGCTTCAGATGTGATAACATATAGAAGTTATCGCTGAGAGGCGAGAACATAAAGAACCTTGAAAAATTAACAACATGACAACCCTGAAATTCCAAAAAAGAATTTCAAGAACGTCGGATCAGAGATGATATCAAAGATCCAACAAACCAATAACAGTAAAGATGGTTAGGAAAAATACAAGCTAGTATGATTTCTGACATAGGATTTACAAACTTTTTAATGAGAGTTTGATCCTGGCTCAGGATGAACGCTGGCGGCGTGCTTAACACATGCA
>ERZ825896.117-NODE-117-length-102199-cov-15.148672_pt1 | contig 102199 bp, 95 predicted proteins | sample MGYA00519858_ERZ825896 | MGnify/ENA primary metagenome ERZ825896 (study PRJEB31778, sample SAMEA3449214) | human gut metagenome | biome: human gut; feature: human-associated habitat; material: faeces | place: United Kingdom | collected 2010/2012 ... | reverse complement strand
GCAAGCCACCGGAACTACACACAATAATGAAAAAATGCAATGGTACTGGATTGGTGCTAAAAATATGTGAAACGAAAAATAACGTGTGGAAAAGATGCAAAATATCAATACAAAACAGTATAGATAATTGTATTGAAATAACCAAAATCAAACTAGATCATGCGAGTTTGAGTAATGTACAAGAGCCAAGAAATGCCGAATTTACGGCTTTTCTTGGCTCGTTTTTGGTTGAGTGACAATCAAATGACAATAATTTTTGGAATATTACTTGGTTTGTTCAAGTGTGAGCTTATTAACTAAAGCTTCTTGTTGTGTTACTTTTTCTTGATATGTTTCCAGCATTCTTTTTGCTGAGGAATAAGTCTCTTTATTTTCATACGAATGAATTCAGACTTTGAGAGATAAGTCTGGTTTAATCATTTTAATAATAAAAGGAATAATGATAGGTGGTATACTTAACACATAAGTGATAGACTCCATAAGATTCCGACCTAAATGTATTATACAAATAACGATAACAATATAATAAATTACATACAAAGCAATAGTAAAAATGGGTTTTCTTTTTATAGATTTTTTAAGGCGTGTGTTTTCTGCATTAAGAAAATAAAAGAGATTATGAATGATTAGGAATAGATTAAGAAAAGTTATTTATGTATTCAAAGGTACTATTTTGAATAATTTTTTCTAATAACAACCAGAAACAGTGAGGCCTAAATGGATAAAAGATATTATATGATTATTATCAAGGGTGAGATAAAGACAACCGAAGTAATGTCATGTGTGTACGATACCAATGTACATAAATGGAACGTGAAATTTAATAATGGGAAAAGCTATCTCTATGCATATATGAATGTTGAGAAATTAACTAAGCCGGATGTTTTAAATCCTAAGTCGTATCGTATTAGCAGAGAGGGACGGGAGTTTTTTGATATAGATGCAATATCTGTGTTCAGAGGCAGACAGGAGTCTTATTGGCATATTTGTTTTAAAGACGGCAGTGAACGGGATTACCATGAGCGCGATTTACATATTGCGGAGTCGTGCCTGAATGATAAAAGGTCTGCCGATGTATTCCAATATATAAAGCAGATTGCTGAATTGAGTAATATTAGAAATGAAGAGACGGGGGAAAAATTATTACCTAAAAGATTTGATAAAATTACTTATGTTGGTAATGAGGTTGCATTAGCGTAATATTTGAATCCTTCTTTATTGAATACTGGTAAAAGAGGGGGAGAATATGTTCCGATATTTCCATTTGGCTGTAATAACAGTCAGTATAATGCTGTAAAAAATGCGATGGAGAATCAGATAAGTGTAATACAAGGACCGCCGGGAACAGGTAAAACACAGACGATATTAAATATTATCGCTAATATATTGATGCAGGACAAAACGGTACAGATTGTATCTAATAATAATTCTGCAACTGAAAATGTATATGACAAACTGTCTTCGCCACAGTATAATCTGGGATTTGTTGCTGCAACATTGGGAAGTTCTAAAAATAAGAAAACATTTGTTGAACATCAGGATTCATCTTATCCTGATTTTTCAACTTGGAAAATGTCTGAAGAATTTGGTGAAATGCGTAAGAAAATATCAGAGCAATCCGCTAGGTTAAAAGAATTTTTTGATAAACAGGAAAAACTTGCTTATTTAAGGCAGGAATTATCTCAATTAGTTACAGAACAGCAATATTTTAACCAGTATGTTGAAGAATCCGATGTTAATACAGATAATATAAAGTGCAAGAAAATGTTATCATCAAAACAATGGATGATGTTATGGCAGGAGTGTCAGGCAATATCAGAGGAGAAAAAGACAATAGGATTCTGTTTTAAAATAAAGACATTTTTCAAGTATGGCATAACACACTGGAGTTTTTATAAGCAGGAATTTTCAAAGATAATTACAACATTTCAGGCTATGTATTATAAGGCAAAAGAAAAAGAATTATCTAAGCAGATTTTAGATATTGAGGGATATTTAAACGGTGTTGATAAGCATTTGCTTGACGATTTATGTGACAATTCAATGATTTTACTAAAAGACAAGCTGGCAAGAAGATATGAAGGGAACGACAGCCGGAGAGTATTTAGTGAGGATAATCTGTGGAAGGAATCCAATGATGTATTGAAGGAGTATCCGGTTATATTAAGTACCACATTTTCATCAAGAAATAGTCTGAATTCAGATGTGGTATATGATTATCTTATTATGGACGAGGCATCACAGGTAGATATTGCAACAGGGGCTTTAGCACTTTCTTGTGCGAGAAATGTGGTTATTGTGGGAGATACTAAGCAGCTTCCAAATGTTGTTACAGAAGATATGAGGGTCAGAGCAAAAGCTATATTTGATACATATAATCTGAAAGAAGGATATCAGTTTACAAAGAGCTTTTTGCAGTCAATTCTGGATATTATGCCTGATGTAACACAGACATTATTGCGAGAGCATTATAGGTGTCATCCTAAAATAATTAATTTCTGTAATCAGAAATTTTATCGTGGTGAACTGATTATTATGACAAAGGATAATGGTGAAGATGATGTTTTGTCAGTTGTGAAAACAGTTGCCGGAAATCATGAACGAAATCATTACAGTCAGCGTCAGATAGATGTTATAAAAAATGAAATTATGCCTAAATATAACTTCAACCCGGAAGAAACAGGGATTATTACTCCGTACAGGAATCAGGTTGAAGCATTGAACAGGGAGATAACAGATATTGATGCAGCTACCGTACATAAGTTTCAGGGCAAGGAGAAAGACAATATTATTATATCCACTGTAGATGATGAAATATCAGATTTTGCGGATGATCCGTATTTGATTAATGTTGCAGTTTCAAGGGCAAAAAAGAAACTGATGTTGGTTGTGACTGGAAATGAGCAGTCAAAAGAACACAATATAACAGATTTAATAGATTACATTCAGTATAATAATTTTGAAGTTGTTGAGAGTAAGATTTATTCAATCTTTGATTATCTTTACAAGCAGTATACTGAGGAAAGAATAGTATATTTGCAGAAATATAAAAAGATATCAGAATATGACTCTGAGAATCTTATGTATTCATTGATACAGGAAATAATTGCTGATAATAAATATTTAAGTTTAGATGTTGTTTGTCATTTTCCATTGAATATGCTGATTAAAAATCCTCAACTATTAAATGACAGGGAGTGCCAGTATGCAATGAATCCTGCAACACATCTGGATTTTCTGATTTACAACAGAATTAGTAAAAAGCCGGTTTTAGCGATTGAAGTTGATGGATATGAATTTCATAAAAAGGATACTGTGCAGGCTTCAAGAGATTTATTAAAGGACCGCATAATGGAGTTGTATGAAATTCCATTATTAAGATTTAAGACTAATGGCAGCAGTGAAAGAGAAAAGATTGCAGGAATGTTGGATAAGCTGGTTGGATAGTCGAGAGGAAATAATCCTATTATAGTGGAGATATCGTACTAAACTTAGAAAGTTTGGTACGATTTTTATATTTATAAGAAAGAGAATGCTCAAAAAGGATTAAAATATTATTGTAGGGAACTTCTTGTAGATTAACAGAAAAATAGGTAAAATATTTTAGTTAAGTTAAATATAAAAATAAATGAGAGTCACCTTAGAGTGGCTCTTATTTTGTATATTTTTAATAAACAGTATATAACAGTTGACAACACACATCAACTGTTATATACTGTTTATCACAAAGGAGAAAACAAAAATATGCATATTATATTAAATCATTCTTCCATGGTTCCGATTTACGAACAGCTTATGGAGCAGATAAAGTCAGAGATTATCCAGTCTGTATTAAAAGAGGGAGAGACACTTCCGTCTGTGAGGACGCTTGCAGGGGAACTTCGCATCAGCGCGCTGACTGTAAAGAAAGCTTATGACAAGTTAGAAGAGGAAGGCTTTGTTACGACTGTTCACGGAAAGGGAACATATGTGACTGCTTCGGATAAACAGCTTGCGTCGGAGGCGAGAAGAATTGCTGTGGAAGAGGACTTTGACAAAGCCATTGACCGGGCAGTGGCAATTGGGATGGAGAAAGAAGAAATCTTAGAGGTTGTAAAGCTCATACTTGATGAGAAATAGAAAGGTGAATTATGATAACAATGCAGAATGTCCGAAAAAAATATAAGGACTTTGAACTGGAACTATCCTTGGAAATACCAGAGGGGAGAATTACAGGGTTTGTAGGAAAAAACGGCGCAGGAAAAAGTACGGCAATTAAACTGATACTTGGACTGGTAAAGCCGGATGCTGGAAAGATTTGTGTGTTTGGTAACGAAGGTGGAGAGCTTCCGGCTGCGGTAAAGCATAAAATCGGAGTATCTTTGACGGAGGCAGGCTTTAGTTCACAATTTACGGTGGAAGATGTCTGGCATATCCTTGCTAAAATGTATCCTGATTTCCAGAAGGATTTTTTTGACCAAAAATGTGAGGCTTTAAAGCTTCCACGGAAGAAGAAATTAAAAGAATTTTCCACAGGTATGAAAGCAAAACTGAGGGTGTTGACAGCAATCAGCCATAAAGCTGATTTGTTGATTTTAGATGAGCCGACCGCAGGGCTTGATGTGGAGGCAAGGAATGAAATCCTTGATTTGCTACGGGAATATATAGCGCAGGACGAGAAGCGCACAATATTGATTACATCGCACATTTCCACAGATTTGGAGTCACTTTGTGACGACATTTATCTCATTCATGACGGAAAAATCATTTTGCATGAGGACACAGATGTTATTTTAGAGCAGTATGGTATTTTGAAGGTGAATGAGGAACAATACAGGACATTAGACAAGACAGCAGTCATAAAAGTACAGAAAGAAACTTATGGTTATGCCTGCTTTACTAATGACAGAAGATTTTATCAGGAAAATTATCCGCAGATTGCGGTGGAGCAGGGCGGAATTGATGAATTAATTCTTATGATGACGGGAGGGTACAGATAATGGCAGGATTAGTAGAAAAAGATTTCCGGTTAATTTGGTGTAATAAACAGGCATTAATTTTCTTACTTATCATTGGAGTGGTAATAGGATTACAGAATGAAGCGGTTATCCTGGGGTGGTTGCCGTTTGTAATCAGTATTCTTCTGATAAATACAATTACCTATGACGAGCTTGATAAAGGATATGGATTTTTGATGACTTTGCCGATTGATGCAGAAACGTATGTGAGGGAAAAATATTTTTTCTGTCTTACAGGAGGAACGGTTTCATGGCTTGTGGCAGCGGGACTTTACATGATCCTGGAAATGAAACAGCAGATGCCGGTAGACATGGCTTCCCAGATTCCTGTGGTATTGGTGTTTCTGCCGGTTACGGCATTGTTGATTGCATTGCTGATTCCGCTGCAGCTAGTATCCGGAGTAGAAAAGAGCAGAGTAGTCATTTCGGGGGCATGTGGTGTAATGGGAGCGTCTGTCATTGCATTTGCGAAGCTGGTAAAGACAAATGTATTAAGTGCCTTTTCATTTTTAAACCAAATGAATGGCTGGATACTTGCAGGAATTGCAGTGGTAGTGATAGTACTTCTCATACTGCTCTCTTATGCAATTAGTGTCCGGATTATGGAAAAGAAAGAATTTTAGAAAAAATATTTAAGCGGGACATTCATAAATAAATGAGTGCCCCGCTTATTAACGCATATTAGAAATTATCCCCATTCCATCCCCAGTTAGAGACGGCCTGATACTTAACATACACATGGTCAGGTGCAATTCCAAGAACAGCTTTAAAAATGTCACATATCTGGCCAGTCAGTTTAGAAAAGGCAGATGGGTTCTCACTGCCGTAAACGCTGACCTCGACCATAGCTATAGGCTCGGCATTGCTTCCTCTGAAGTAGAGCTTGTAGTCAGGTTCAAAGCCGACCATGAGCCAGCTTTCTGACTTGCCGGGAATTGTTTGTATAGCCTGACCTAAACGGGTTTTGATTTCAGTTTCCTGTGCTTCTGTAAGAGAAGTGCTTATCTTAGAATTAATAAATGGCATATGTTACCTCATTTCTGCGCCGCAGGCGCGTGTATTCATGTGATGATTATAGCACTTTACATATGTCAAAGAAATATATTAATTGTCAGCGCCTTCTTTGATGCCATGGCGCTCTGCATATCCAGTCAGGATAAGTGTAAGCGCACCGTCGCCTGTTACATTGCAGGCTGTTCCAAAGCTGTCCTGAAGTGCAAATATTGTAAGCATAAGGGCAGTTCCAGTGTCGTTAAATCCAAGCACGCCGGTAATAAGTCCGAGCGAAGCCATAACTGTTCCGCCAGGTACGCCAGGTGCGCCGATTGCAAATATTCCGAGAAGCACGCAGAACAGAATCATAGTTCCGGCTGATGGAATAGTGCCATACAAAATCTTTGATACAGTCATGCAGAAAAATACCTCTGTCAGCACTGAGCCGCACAAATGTATATTTGCAAACAAAGGAATTCCAAAAGAGACCATGTCCTTTCTCAAAACCTTTGATTTGCCGGCACACTGGAGTGCAACTGCGAGTGTGGCAGCAGATGACATAGTTCCAATTGATGTCAGGTATGCAGGACCGTAATGTCTGATTACTTCAATTGGGTTCTTCTTAGAATACAATCCTGCGATTGTGTAAAGCAGAGCCATCCAAATGTAATGTCCGATTAATACAATAATTATGATTTTTAGGAACACAGGAACCTGCTTTGTTATTGAACCTTCGTATGAGAGTCCGCAGAAAGTAAGTCCGATGAAAAATGGAAGAATCGGTATCATGATTCTTGATACAATTGCAAGCACAATCTTCTGAAATTCTTCAAGCAGGTCAGAGATTAACTCAGCCTTTGTCCATGCCGCTGCGAGTCCGATCATGATAGAGAACACGAGAGCACTCATAACAGGCATAATCTGCGGAATCGACAATTCAAACACTGCCGCAGGCAGTTCCTTCAATCCATCCGCTGTAGATGAAATTGACAAATGTGGTATCAGCGCATATCCGGCAGCAGTCGAGAACAAAGCTGCTCCGACAGATGAAGAATATGCGATAGTTACTGCAATAAGAAGCAGCTTAGACGCATTTTTACCCATCTGTGTAATCGAAGGCGCGATAAATGCGATAATAATCAGCGGAATGCAGAAATTAATAATCTGGTTAAGAATATATTTCAGCGTCACCACAATATTTAATATGGCCTTTGAAAATGCATTGCCATCCGTCGAACTGAGCACCAGCCCGATAACAACGCCAGCCAGAACACCTACCATCAGCTTGAACGGCAGGCTGTTCCAAAAATTAGTTTTCTTCATTAAATAAATCTCCTTCATTTGTTTGGATAAGAAAAATTATAATATATGGGATTGGAAATAACAATGGAAAGGTTTGGGGGATGGGAGAATTCCAAAATGTAGCTATTAAAAGTTGATTATATTAATTATCAATTATTTACATCCCAAAATGTAGAAATTATATATGTATATTATAATAAGTGACATTAAAAATCAAACAAAGTTTTTTAATCCAAATTGATAATTTATATTGACATCTTAATTCTAAAGTAGTAATATCCAGATATGAACTACATAATTAAGCAAAAGGAGGTGATACAATGATACAGCTATCTTTAGAATTTCAACTTGAAAAGCCACAGTTACCGCTGGAATATGAGAGATTGATGGTTAGTTTCTTAAAAGCAGCAAGCAGGAATTATTCGGAAGATATGTTTGAGCGATTATATAATAAGGAGCATTCAATTATTAAATCATTTACATTCAGTACATATCTGCCAGGTGCGGTATTTAAAGGTGACACTATATTTCTTAGGGACAACAGATTTAAAGTTTTTTTTACAGATGCTGATATGGGACAGATTATAGAATGGTTTAATGCTTTTCAGCTTATGAGATACAAGCAGTATCCTGTCAGTGGCAATTCTATGAAATTGATTTCAATAAGGTCAAGCAATCGTAAAGATATTGTTGATGATGAAATTATTGTAAAGATGCAGAGTCCATTGATTGTAAGACGGCACGACAGTGTGACTAACAAAGACATTTATTATACATATGCAGATGAAGGATTTTCAAAGGCATTATGTGAAAATGTAGAGATTTTTATTCAGAAAATGGAAATCGGGGTTGATACAGAAGGATTATCAATAGAACCTGTCAAAGCAAGAAAAGTAGTAGTTAACTGCTTTGGAAGAAAGGTTGATGCTAACCTTGGAATATATAAGCTTAGCGGTAATTGCGAGCTGCTTAATATTCTTTATCAGGCAGGGCTGGGTGCCAGAAGATCAGAAGGTCACGGTAAATTCGAAATATTACTATAATTTTAGGAAAGGAGGGACAGAATGTGGGTAAATATCTGGTAACTATGGGAGATTTCCTGAAAAATGCGGGGATAGTAGGTCTTAACTATATGCTGGATATGTCAGATGCAGAAAGCGGAAAGGATTATGGCATAAAAATGCAGAACAGACCGGTAGATGGGCTTGAACTGTATGAGCAGGGATTATGGCTTGACGAGGATTTCGTGCAGCAGTGTGACTGGACTGGAATGTATTTTGATGCCTGTGTTAACTATTATGGAGATTTTACAGTATATAAAGGAATATTAGACAGAATTAACAAGATTATATGCAAAATTGATAATGACCAATGGAAGCCGGACAAGCTGGTTAAAGAAGATAAGGAAGATATCAAGTTTATAAATGATAAGCTTTTGTCCAATAGTTATAAGGCTGGATTTGAAAATATAAGAAACGAAGTTGATGGGTCTGAGATATATGTGAATCTTCAGCAAAATAAATTAAATGCGAAATCAACATCACAAGAACTAAAACAGAGGCTTGAAGGTATCAAGAACTTTATAATGCAGCCAAAGTGTAAAGAAACATTTGTAATGAAGAGCGTCATATATAACTATATTAACCGTTTCTGGGATGGTAAATGTTTTCTGCTAAGAGCTAATGCAAAGAAGGACATGCGTATATTGTTTGAACAGGATTTTACAAAACCATTTAAAGAATATATCAGGACAAATCATGATAAAGATAAGGATATGTGTATAGACTGTGGAAGACCAATGGGAAATAAGGAACGTGTTTCTATTGCTTTTATGAAGGATATGGCAGATGATCTTGCGAGAAAAAAGTCTGCATTCTGGAATTGTAAAGTAGATGCCTTTTTGTGTCCTGCATGCGCATTTGTATATGCTGCCAGTCCGCTGGGATTCACACTTTTAGGACAGCGCTTTGCATTTATGAATACTAATTCATCAATTAATCAGTTACTGGCTTCTAATAGCAGGAGTGGAAAGATTGTGACAGAGGCAGAGAAAAAAGAAGCTGAGCGATATACACAATGGTTTGCCAGAATGTTGAAGCAGTTGATGGATTGTAAAGTTGAACAACTTAACAATATTCAGATTATTTTAAAGGGAACAGATGAGAAGGATAAATATATCTTTTCTGTAATAAGTAATGAAGCACTTCAGACATTTAATGATGAAAAGGTAAGAAAAGCTTTAGAGTATTTAGGAGAATATCCTTACACAAGAATTGGAGCAGATTATCTTAATATATACGAAAATGTAGTTATGAATATTCTGAAACATAGAAGTCAGGAATTGCTTCTAAAGAAAGTGCTAAAGAATAATCTTGATTCTGATAATGCGGGACAGATAGTAACTGCTTATTGGATATATGTTGTAATGTTGTATAGTGCACTTGTTAAGAAAGATAAGGATTTGCAAGGAAATGGAGGTAAGGTTATAGAAATGGGAAGTATAACAGTAATGGAGAGTGGTTTTGCTTTAAGAACTGCTATATTGTCTTCAAAAGGGGCAAAGGATGATGAATGTATCAAAGGAACAATATATCAGCTTCTTAATGCATTATCTACGAGAAATACAGGAAAATTTCTGGATATTGTAATGAGATTATATTGTACCTGTAAGGTGCCAGCTGAAGTGGGACAGGCTGATAAATTAGTTATTCCAAGAGAGTTTGTATATATCCAGAAAAATCAGGAGTTATTTGAAGAATATGGATATGCATTTGTTTTGGGATTAAAAGGATGCAGACAGAATAAGAAGAATGAGGAGGTTATTTAGATGAGTAAGAATGGATTGACAATGACAATAGTATTTGTTGCAGAGAGTGCGAATTATGGAGAAGGATTAGGTAATATTTCTAATATTAAGAAAATGACAAGAGGTAATGCAAGCCAGTATTCATATATATCAAGGCAGGCAATAAGATACAATATTGTACAGCAGGCTGAGTGGGATAACACACCTGTCGAGGATAAGAGCGGAGTTGTACAGTTTGCTCCATCAGCTACTATTGAGGATTACCCAGAAATAGATTTATTTGGTTATATGAAGACAATGGCAAAGGACGATAATGCAAGGGGAGGTGCATCAACAAGAAGTGCAGTGGCTAGACTTAGCAACGCTATATCACTTGAACCATATCAGGGGGAGCTGGAGTTTCTTACTAATATGGGATTAGCTAAGCGCCAGAATCTTGACAATGGTATTGCACAGAGTGAAATTCACCGTTCTTATTATGCATATACAATTTCAGTGGATCTTGACAGGGTTGGAATTGATGGAGAGATTAATGTATCAAAGGAGGAAAAAGCTAAAAGGGTTAAAACACTTCTTGAAACCGTTCAGTATCTTTATAGAGATATACGCGGCAGGAGAGAGAATTTATCTCCATTATTTATCATAGGTGGTAACTATGAAAGAAAGAATCCGTTTTTTGAAAACATAGTTAAGATTGATAATAATATGATAAATGTTGATACATTGGTAGAAATGAAAGAAAGTAGTGAAGATCTTGAAAATTCTACAATAGTAGGAGTAACATCAGGAATCTTTAATAATGACAGTCAGATTAAGGAAAAACTTGGGGCTGTAACAATAGCAGAAGCATTTGGAGAGTTTAAGAAGAAAGTGGATGAGTACTATGCATAGAGCAATAAGACTGGATTGTTTTCAGAATCTTGTTAATTATAGAAAACCGAGCAGTTTTATAATTAAAGAGACCTATCCTCTTCCACCATATTCAACAGTAAGTGGAATGATACATGCCGCATGTGGATTTAAAGAGTATCACAAAATGAAGCTGAGTATTCAGGGCGATAACAAAGGGACTATATCTGATCTGTATACACGCTATTCATTTTCAGCAGGTGCCAGATATGAAGAAGGCAGGCATCAGATATGCGTAAAAGATGGCGATAATTATGGAATATTTAAGGGAATAGCCAATGTTGAACTGTTATGTGAATGCAAGCTCATAATACATATTGTGCCAGAGGATGAGGCTGATTTTGAAATAATATATCAGGCACTTAAGAATCCGCCAACGTATCTGTCTCTTGGAAGATATGAGGATATTATAGATATAAGAGATGTCAGAATTGTTTCATTAAAAGAAGATGAAGAAGTACTGACTAATCACGATATGTATATTCCTGTGTCTTACATGGGGGAAGAACCTGTTGAAGCAACTGTTTATACATTGAATAAAGAATATGAGATAACTAAACAGGGGTTAAGGAGATGGAAGTCTGAAAAAGAAGGTGGAAGAGTTAAGGCATATTACTGCCCGCCTCATAAATGCCTGGAAAGAGCGTATGTAGATGATACGGATGATGAAGATGTTGTAATATTTGCGTGATGAGATTTTATTAATAGTTACATTGTGGATTTAAATGTATGGAGGGGTAGATGGAATATTTTGCAAAGTCAGTTCCGAATGGGGGTTCTAAAGAAGAACAGGTGACATTAAAACAGCATCTGGATGATACAGTTAAATGTGCACAGGATTTTTTTGAAAAATTCGGACATTATTTTACAGAAAAAGAAAAAGCAATAATAATAGAAGCATGCAGAGTGCATGACCTGGGAAAGGCAAACATTGTTTTTCAATCTAAGATAAATAAAGAGCTGGATGTAATAAAGACTCAGGAGATACCACACGGATTTTTAAGTGCAATGACGACATCGCCTGAAGAATTTAAGAATCATATACCAGAAGCAGATAATGATGATTATAAAGCTTTCTATACAGCAGTATATCATCATCATGTCAGAGAAGATAAAAACGGTGATGATATAATATTAAATTTCTGTAAGAAATACTATAACCCATATATAAGGGATTTTTTAAATGATGAAAGTATCAAAGCTAAGGTTTCGGGTATAAATAAATATCTTCTGTTCAGAAATACAGGCAGCATATCGGGAAGCAAATACATCATGAGCTGTTATGATAAGAATGAATATTTGCATGAATGGCAGGAATTTGTGCTAATCAAAGGTCTGCTGAATAAATTTGATTATACAGTGAGTGCTGGTTATACAGAAGCAGAGGATTGTTCTGCTTTCACAACAAAATATCTTAAAACATCTATAGAAAACATTTTTCAACAGCATGGATTAAGACCAGTTCAGGAGTATATGAGAGATAAATGTGATAAGAATCTTGTTGTGGTTGCACCAACTGGAATGGGAAAAACAGAGGCATCATTATTATGGCTTAATGGTGAAAAGGGATTTTATACATTGCCATATGTAGTATCATCGAATGCAATATATGAAAGAATAAGAGACAGGTATGAATATAAGGACGTGGCAATACTTCATTCAGACAGTATGCATTATTATTTTGAAGACCAGGTAAACGAAACAGATTCTGATGGATATGAAAAATATCAGAAAGCAAAATTATTATCTCAGCCGCTTACTATATGTACAGTAGATCAGTTGTTTAAGTTTGTGTATAAGGCGTTGGGAACAGAAATATTTGCAGCTACATTGAAATATTCTAAGATAATTATTGATGAGATACAGGCATATAGTCCATCAGTAATAGCAGCAATAATATATGGATTAAAGATAGTGACTGATATGGGTGGGAAATTTGCCATAATAACAGCAACATTTCCACCGGTATTGGGAAGTCTTATGCATAAATATGGATTGATGGCTGATAATCAGTATGAATACAGGGATTTTTCTGCATTATCGAATCTTAAAAGACATTGGATAGATATAAAAGATGGCGATATAGAAATAGATAGGGTTGTAGAAGATAGCTATGATAAAAAGGTTCTTGTAATATGCAATACGGTAAAAAAGGCACAGCAGATATATAAAAGCCTGACCGAAAAAACAGATAATGTTCATCTTCTGCATGCACGATTTACCAAAGAACATAAGAGAATGCTGGAAAATGAGATTATAAAGTTCTCAGATAGTGAAAATGAAACGGGAATATGGGTAACAACACAGTTAGTTGAGGCAAGTCTGGATATTGATTTTGATGTGTTGTATACAGAGATGAGTACGGCTGATAGTTTGTTGCAGAGAATGGGAAGATGCAACAGGAAAGGTCGGTATATTCCGGATAAGGCCAATATACATATATACATTAATGCAAATGGAGTAGGAGTCAGCCGGGCTATATATAATCGTGAGATATACACTCGTTCTGTTGAGTGTTTAGAAAAATATATTGGCAGAGTTATGACAGAATCAGACAAATCTGAATATATCAATAAAGTATACTGTACAGATGAGATAAAGGATACGGATTATTACAGGGATATAGAGAAGTTTCTTGCAATGTTTAAAGAACTGACACCAGCAGAATACAGTAAAAGTGAAGCTGATGAAAAATTCAGGGATATTAACAGTATTAAAATTATTCCTGATGACGTATATGAAGATAATCGTGAAGTTATAAGCGAGTGTATTGATATAATGCATAGCTCTAATGCTGATAGAAGAGAGAAGAATGACGCAAGAACAAAGCTGGATTCATATGTGATTTCTATACAGTTATATGCTTATAAGAAATATCCGGATGGGATAGATCGTGATGTAATATATGGTAGTGATATTCATAGATCATGTATTATGTACGATTTCAATGTTGTGGATTTAACAGGAGCAGGGTTAGTTTTAGGCGAATATGAAAGAGATATATATGTCTGAATATTCATACGATAGGAGCATTTTATGGAAGAAAGAATAACAGGAGTGATGATTTATTATTATTTCGTGTGCTCAAGAAAGTTATGGTATTTTTGTCATCAGATTAATATGGAAGATGAGAATGAAAATGTGCAGCTTGGAAAATTGCTGGATGAGAACAGTTACAAGCGGGATGATAAGCATATTGAAATAGATGGCATTATTAATATTGATTTTATTCATGAAAAAAATGAACTTCATGAGATAAAGAAGAGCAAGAGTATAGAAGAGGCTGGAATATGGCAGGTTAAGTATTATCTATATTACCTGAAAAAAAGAAATGTGGATGGACTTCATGGCGTGATAGACTATCCACTGCTGAAGAAAAATGTTGATGTAGAATTGTCGGATGAGGACTGTAAAAAACTAGACGATATTATAAAAGAAATCATTAGTGTGAAGAATCAGGAGTATCCGCCGAAGCTGGAAGAGAAAAAGATATGTAAAAAATGTGCATATTATGATTTGTGTTTTATATAGACAGAAGAAGGTGATGATAATTGAAACAGAGTTTTTATGTGTATAATAATGGGGATTTAAAACGCAAGGATAATACATTACAGTTCACTGCTTATGACGGAGAAAAAAGAGATATTCCAATTGAAAGAATTTCAGATATATATGTAATGTCTGAAATGTCGTTTAATACGACATTTCTTAATTATATATCGCAGTATGGAATACCTATACATTTCTTTAATTATTATAATTATTATTCAGGAAGTTTTTATCCAAAGGATGGAAATCCAGCAGGTCAGTTGCTGGTTAAGCAGGTTGAACATTATGTGGATTATGATAAGAGATTGGATATTGCCATAAAATTTATACAGGCGGCAGCAGATAATATATATAGAAATCTCAGATATTATAATGGCCGAGAAAAAGATGTCTCGGAATATATGAGGGATATAGATTCACTTCGTGGAACTCTTTGTAAAGCAAGGACAATAGAAGAATTGATGGGAATTGAAGGAAATATAAGAAAGAGATATTATGCAGCGTGGAATGTGATTGTTAATCAGGATATACGGTTTGATAAGCGTGTTATGCATCCGCCAGACAATATGATTAATTCATTGATTTCATTTGTTAATTCCCTAGTGTATACGCGTTTATTAAGCGAGATATATCATACACAACTGAATCCAACGATAAGTTATCTGCATGAACCGGGAGTAAGAAGATATTCATTATGTCTGGATATATCGGAAGTATTTAAACCATTGATTGGAGACAGATTGATATTTTCGTTGTTAAACAGAAGACAGATAACAGAAGACAGCTTTACAAAAGAACTTAACTATCTTCATCTTAAGAAAGAAGCTTCTAAACTTATTGTTTCAGAATTTGAGAATCGTATGAAGAAAACGATAATGCATAAAGAATTGGGAAGACAGGTGTCTTACCAGTATCTGATGAGGTTAGAAGCATATAAGCTTATAAAGCATTTAATAGGTGAGAAAGAATATGAAGGGTTTAGAATATGGTGGTAGTATATGTATATTGTACTTGTATATGATGTTAGTAAAGATGAAAATGGGCAAAAAAGATGGTCACATATTTTCAAAATCTGCAAAAAGTATCTGACGCATATTCAGAATTCTGTCTTTGAAGGAGAAATATCAACAGTTCAATTAGAAAAATTACGGGGTGAGTTGAAACCACATGTTAATACTAATCTGGATTCAGTCATTTTATTCAAAAGCAGGAGTGAAAAATGGCTGGATAAAGAATTTTGGGGTAAGGAAGATGATTTGACGAGTTTCATAATTTGATTGTCGACCAGAAATAGTGTAAAATATGCACAGAGTCGACAATGGCGATATTGCTATGCTTCTAGCATATTCAGGGCATAAAGTATTAGTAATCTGTTGGCGGATTTAAAGGGTAGACAGAATAACGCTTCAGAGTTGAGAAACAGAGAGGCTTTAATAATTACGGGAATTAATAGATACATAGTGGGATGTAAATATATGCTAAATCACTTATAGTCATAATTTACCCCCGAATTAATAGATACATAGTGGGATGTAAATATAATTTCCATGTCGCACGATAACCGACAGAATAAGGAATTAATAGATACATAGTGGGATGTAAATATGTTTACAATTGTCAAATGAGGATAGCAGATATGGGGAATTAATAGATACATAGTGGGATGTAAATGTTAGTACCTAGCGGTATACTGTATTTATTACCGTAAAATTAATAGATACATAGTGGGATGTAAATTTACTTGGTATTTACTGGGATTGGCTCGAAACTCTAATTAATAGATACATAGTGGGATGTAAATGTAAAACAAGCACAGTGAAAGGAGTTGCTGAAAATGAATTAATAGATACATAGTGGGATGTAAATACTAATGTTAAGTATTAAGGTTAATACAGGAAGAATAAATTAATAGATACATAGTGGGATGTAAATTATGGCAGAAAAGCAGTAAAACAGACAGTGGTAAACAATTAATAGATACATAGTGGGATGTAAATTTTATTGTGCCTATTGGGTATGGCGAAAGAACAGGAATTAATAGATACATAGTGGGATGTAAATGATACAACGTGAAAAGATAGCTGCAAAGCCAAAGAAAATTAATAGATACATAGTGGGATGTAAATTCTCTTATATTTGACATTGAAGAAACGGATTCTGAAAATTAATAGATACATAGTGGGATGTAAATTAACTAAGTATTACAAAGATACATTAAACGGGGCAGTATGGAGATAACCAGCGGTGCATTTTCATATGGTAAGGTTATTAAAAAAACCATAAATGAAATGACGAATTCTGGGTTAAGGACAATAGATTATGCAAGTGGAAGGACGAGCCGTATAGAGGTAGCAGCAAGACGAGCCATAATGACTGCAGTTACACAAGTCACGACAAAGGTAACAGAGCAGAACATGGAAAAGCTGCATACAGATTATGTAGAAGTAAGTTGGCATGAGACAGCAAGACCTACGCATCAGGTATGGCGGGGACGAGTGTTTAAATGGAATAGAAATAATGATGCGGATAATAAAATTCAGAATATGGAAAAACAGAGTATATCTGTAGCAAGGAGGAAACAGGCACAAAGCTTAAGAAATGATTCTAAATATCAAGATACAATCAGGCAGAGGAAAGAAGAATGGAAGAAACGACATTCAGAATTTGATAAAGCTACTGCTAAGACAGAGATTAATAATAACAAGAGCCAGATTGCGGATATGCAGAAACAGATAAATGCGAGTTTTGAAAAAGAAAAGCTTCTTGAAAAGAAAGTATATATTGATGGAACTGGCACTGATGAAGATATGAGAATATTAAGGTAGTCTGCTACTGAAAGAAAGAAGATGCAGGAGCAGGTAGAAGTTCTTAATGGTGATATGCTTGATAAGCAGGAGGTTTATAAGAATGAAGCATAGAATAGGCTTATTAAAGCCGGTACAATTGAGGAAATAAAGCTATCTAAGAAAATGACACCTGATACAGTTGACGTATTGGAAGATACATTAACTAAGCTTAAGGACAAATATGGCATTATGCCAAAAGGTGTTGTATATAATCCGTCAAAAGTGCCAGATGCCACAGTTACATATAATTGGGTTGACGACAAGATATATATATCTAACAGATTCAATGATATTAACAACTATGCTGATATTGTTAATAAATCCGAAGATTCTCTTATAGAGTATAGAGAAAAGGCAGTTATCAATAAGGCTGAGGCAGAAATTGAGCTGAATACACAGTGTATGACAGTCAGGGAGAACCTCATGGATACATTAACCCATGAATATGGTCATTTCATACATAGGCATGCTAACGCGGACTATGTTCAGAAGTCAAGCGTGTTTGGTGCAAAGGATTTAGGTGGTAAGCTCATTAACGGTGACTGGAAGTACGATATCAACTCATATTATTCTGCAAATGCTAAGATAGAAGCTGCAAAAATAAGTAAATATGCAACAGAGAGTCCATATGAAGCATTCGCGGAAGGCTTTCTTGCTAAGGAAAAAGGACAGGAGATACCAGAGAGCATAGAAAAGGTTATTAAAGAGGCTAAGGTTAAGGCAGGAGTTAAAAATGTTGCAAAAGTAGATAGAAGTGGTACAATAAAACAAAACTTACAGTTATTTGCCAATAAAATGTCAGAACAAAAATTCACACAGTATGCACTGAATCCTTTAAAAGCACTCGATAAGGCAAAGGTATTTAAAGAAGCGTTAGGGTATACAGTAGATAATTTTGAAGATTTACGGCAAAATATCTTAGATAATCTTGTAGAGGATAATTTTATTGAAAAAGGTGATAATGGTTACGGAATGAGATATGAGCAAATATTAGAATTAGCAGGTCCTAATGGTAAAAAAGCAAAGGTTTTAACTGCTTGGATTCAGGATGGTAGTGATAAGAGGCTTGTATCTGTATATGTTGATAAGTAAGGAGGGATAATGATGAAAATAGAATTATATGATCGAGTACTTCTAAAAGATGGTAGGAAAGCCTCAATAGTAGAAATTTATAAAACGGATGAATATTTTATTGCAGATATAGACACAGAAGATGGAACAATAACAGAGGATTTAAGAGTAGAACAGATTGAAAAAGTATTAAAGTAGCAGCCACCAGTCACAAGATTGGTGGTATTTTTATACCCAAGTTGCACCGGTGCAACAGGAAGGGGTGTGTATGGCAGCAGAAGAATATCCAGATTTTGTGCAGACAACAGGGTATGGAGTAGATCATCTGGGGCTGTGTGGCATTAACTGTTATCATAATTTCTGGGATTTTATTCATGGTATATCAGTAATGCTTTATACAGATGATCAGTTGAATAGAATGAACAAACACATATGAGAAAATAATTAGGAGTAGATAAAGGCTACAAGAGCAAGAAAGTTTTAAATATATGCACAATGGGCTAAGTGCTTGCACCTTACTAAAAAGTTTGTAAATTATAAATAGAATTGAGGCAAGACAACATTATGATTAAGTGTTTTTTGTAAGGAACCATACGAATGAAAAATATATTAAATTTGGGGAATGTCAATAGATGATGTTTGGCTTAAATTAGTACATTAATTATTTTGGAATTATACTATGTTATGAAAATATTGATTTTATAAATTGATTGTCGACTCATTATAGTGTAAAATATAAGCGGGGTCGACAATGGCTCTATTAATATGTTTAAGTTGAATTTATTCAAAATAGCATTAGAAATTTATGTATGAATTTATTAGGTCGACAAATAACTATTTTGGTTTTGAGATTTAAAGCTGTATAAAAACTTACGGGAATTAATAGTTACATAGTGGGATGTAAATTATTTTAGAGCATTCAATCCACTGGACAGCACATTGAATTAATAGTTACATAGTGGGATGTAAATTAGGTTCAACCACAATCGGGTTAAACTCGTCCTTATTGAATTAATAGTTACATAGTGGGATGTAAATCATAACATTACTACAGGATTTAGCAATCGGGGAGATACGAATTAATAGTTACATAGTGGGATGTAAATTGCTATTAAATATAATAATTCTTATAACTTCACTTTCGAATTAATAGTTACATAGTGGGATGTAAATACAGTTGATGGAAAGAGCATTTTAACAACTATGAGTGAATTAATAGTTACATAGTGGGATGTAAATTCATATAAGTTGTTTAAAACGATAGGGTGTAAGAGAGAATTAATAGTTACATAGTGGGATGTAAATAAATTACCAAAATTGCCCTTTGTTTGTGTAGGGGAATTAATAGTTACATAGTGGGATGTAAATAAGGATTTTAACAAAGCAAGATTTGTGCAGAACGCAGAATTAATAGTTACATAGTGGGATGTAAATGAGGATAAGAAAGAGGAATTAAGGGCAGATTTTAAGGAATTAATAGTTACATAGTGGGATGTAAATAAAGGTATAATAGTAGTATATGCGGGAGAAGAATTGAATTAATAGTTACATAGTGGGATGTAAATACTTTAGGAAGATATAAAGTTGTGGCAACAAATGGCGAATTAATAGTTACATAGTGGGATGTAAATGTTCTTTTACCCAGGTAATTATTAATGCTCATACGCGAATTAATAGTTACATAGTGGGATGTAAATTGATTCCAAAACCTACTACAATACCGGCACCTAATACGAATTAATAGTTACATAGTGGGATGTAAATGTGTATCTATAATACAACAGTAAGGAGCAGAACATGAATTAATAGTTACATAGTGGGATGTAAATAATAACTCTTTGTAGAAATTTGCAAGACTTGTATAAGAATTAATAGTTACATAGTGGGATGTAAATCAAAGCAACATTAACGATATTAATAGTAGTGAGTAGAATTAATAGTTACATAGTGGGATGTAAATGCAGAACCAGTTGAAGAACCAGTAGAACCAGTTGAGAATTAATAGTTACATAGTGGGATGTAAATGCATAAAGACTTATAAAGTGATTTTAAGAGTAGTATTGAATTAATAGTTACATAGTGGGATGTAAATATGCTTTTCAGCTTATTGGTGGAGATAGGGAAAATGAATTAATAGTTACATAGTGGGATGTAAATCAAACTAAATTACGAATGTACCGGGCTGATTCCGGAATTAATAGTTACATAGTGGGATGTAAATTTTGATTTAAAACTTTTCATTATTGTTTTTATTACGAATTAATAGTTACATAGTGGGATGTAAATTTAGTTGGTGGAACGGATGCTGATTGGATTCGTATTGAATTAATAGTTACATAGTGGGATGTAAATATTAAAAAAGGTACTCTTGTTTTTGGTGTAATATCGAATTAATAGTTACATAGTGGGATGTAAATTGTAAAATGGTGCCATGCATTTTTTACTCTCCATCGAATTAATAGTTACATAGTGGGATGTAAATAAAAAAGGAGTTGTTGCATTAAAGAACGATATTAGTGAATTAATAGTTACATAGTGGGATGTAAATTTGTTCATCCTGAAATACGATACTTCCGGATTATAGGAATTAATAGTTACATAGTGGGATGTAAATGGTGATGAAGAAAGCGAGTACATAAAACGTTATTTGAATTAATAGTTACATAGTGGGATGTAAATTTACTTGGTATTCACTGGAATAGGCTCGAAACTCTGAATTAATAGTTACATAGTGGGATGTAAATGAGCCTGTACAGCTTGGGGCAGATTATGTATGCACTGAATTAATAGTTACATAGTGGGATGTAAATGAACTTAATACAGAATTAGATGGATTTGAAGTGGAAAGAATTAATAGTTACATAGTGGGATGTAAATTTAAATGAATGTATTGCTATGTTAATTGAAAGCGAGAATTAATAGTTACATAGTGGGATGTAAATTTTATTGAATTTAAACATAAAATTGTATGTGTATTAGAATTAATAGTTACATAGTGGGATGTAAATGCAAACGACGACACCAGTATAGCAGCACGTAGCTACGGAATTAATAGTTACATAGTGGGATGTAAATGTTGTGTCGTAGAATTTTGGATGGTACAATGACATCGAATTAATAGTTACATAGTGGGATGTAAATAGAGAACGCTTAGAAAGAGAACAGCAATTCAGAGAAGAATTAATAGTTACATAGTGGGATGTAAATTACCATGGATATATTTGAACTTGTTGACACTATCGGAATTAATAGTTACATAGTGGGATGTAAATAAAGAGTCCGTGAGAGCCAGAATCTATGAAAATCTGAATTAATAGTTACATAGTGGAATATAAAATGACACATGATAAAAGGTTTGATTATTCTTTCTTAAAGATGAACTATCAAACTGAATATGAGGTTATATTAATTTCTCATTTTCAAAGCTAGTTTATAAATCTATCGAGAATAAGAAATATTAATTCGATAATTAATACTATTTATGCATCAATCAAGTCTTAAATGTATCTTAGAGCCTTTTTTAACAGAGTTAATATTAATATAATGAATCGTAGATATGTAGTAGATTGTAAATTTAGTTTAGAATATGTAATTAATATAAGCAATCCCCTCCACGCAACCAACGCCACCACCATTCCCACTTTTCTGACAACTACAATTGGTGGAATCCACATTTTACATGGACTATAATACATACATAACAACAGAAAGGACTGACATTATGCTACAGGAAAATCTTATAATGCTGAGGTCGATTGCGGGTAAGACACAGGAGGATATCGCAGAGGTCATTGGAATATCGAGGCAGGCATACGCCAAGTGGGAGCGTGGTGAAACAATTCCTGATATTGAAAAATGCGGCAGGCTTGCGGAATTTTATGACGTGACGATGGATTCATTGATTAAGGACGATGTGCAGCTTGAAGGTAAAAGATTGGCGCCTGCACCGAAGGGCAAACACATGTGGGGTGTTGTCACAGTGAATGACCGCGGTCAGATAGTTATTCCTAAAGAGGCTAGAGAGATTTTTGGACTGGTGAATGGCAGCAGGCTGGTTGTGCTTGGCGATGACAATGAGGGCATAGCGCTTGTTAAAGCGGAGCAGTTTGAAGAAAAACTTAGCATGGCAATGTCGGTTCTTAGTAAAGATATTAAGGAATGAGGTGTTATGTATGATTTGTCCAAAATGTAATAAGGAAATGCGAAAAGGATACCTTTTCAGCAGTAAAGACGGCGCATTCAGCTTTGCCGATGAAGTGCCTGGAGTATTCACAAATGCGAAAACAGCCAAAGGATTTGTTGAAATCACACCGCTTAAAGCGAGCCACAGAACGAAAGTGGAAGCATGCATATGCGAGAATTGCAGGATAGTAGAATTTGAGTACTAAATACCTGCTGGATTCTGTGCGTATTAATAAGAAAAACCTACGAATTGATGATGTATTGTCAATTTAGTGGGTCAAATCTGAGAAAGATTTCAAGCTTTCAAAAGAAAATGCCTACTATATCGGGAGATTACCTGTTTGTAGTAGGTTTATTTTTTATATTAAATCGACTGTTAATATAGACAAGACTTATTGTCAGTGTAAAAAGCCCACTAATACTTCTTTTATATGTAATCTAGTAGGCTTTTCCTGCAGGTTGCTTTCGCAAACATGTTTTATAGACCTACGCAATCTATATTTTGTTACACGTTGGTAGGTCTTATGATAAAATATCTCATATAATGAAGCTATAACCAGAAAAGTAAAGGAGTCACATATGAACAAACAGTCATTTACCATATCACCAATTCCAGACGACATATTTGCAAAGATGCAGGGGAAATCATTTAAGGTCAACTGCACCGTTCCAAGAGAAGATTTGCGGTATCTTAAAGTTTTGCATGTAGGATTTGATGGGGAAACGCACACAGGTGAGCTGGTTGTGAGCAGACTGATTGCTGATGATGTGCTTGATATATTTAAGCAGCTTTACGAGGCTGGCTATGAGATTGAAAAAATCAGACTTATTGATGAATATGATGCTGATGACGAGAAGTCGATGAGTGATAATAATTCTTCAGCGTTTAATTTTAGATACATTTCCTATTCAACGAAGCTGTCAAAGCATGCGTTAGGGCTGGCGGTTGACATCAACACGCTTTATAATCCGTATGTGAAATATGTTGATGGCAGAAGAAATGTAGAGCCTGCCAATGCTGAAAAGTATACAGACAGAAGCATTGAATTTCCACACAAAATCGACCATGACGATTTGTGCTATAAGGTGTTTGCAGAACATGGATTTGAGTGGGGCGGCGACTGGAAACATGCAAAAGATTACCAGCATTTTGAGATACCAGATGAGTGGATTGAGAAAAGTTCATGCAGAAAAATGTGATATAATATAAAAGTTCGTGCAGAAAAATGTAATGCAACACAAAAATTCGTACATAAAAGTGTGGTAAAATACATTTTTACGTCCATAAAAATGTTGATCATATCCTCTTAAAGGAATCAAATATTATACATAGGATAACCACTTTCACATCAAGGTAAGTGACAATAAATCAGTTATTAAGTAAAAATGTATTAAGAAAACGGCATATTTCAGAACTAACTATACAAAATGCACAAACACTTGCGTAAATCTTTGTAATTTTAAGCCATTTCATTTTTATCCATATTGTGGTATTTTTAGCAACAGAGGCGATTTATTTTGCATGATATAGGACACTGCCAGCGAAATAACGCCTCTTTTGCTATTTAATCTATAATGTATGGGAGGTTAATAATGATTAAGAAGGCAAGAAGGGTTTTTGCAGCTGTTGTTGCAGTATTATTAGTATGTTTTACAGCAGCACCAGTGTTGTCAGCTAATGCGGCAACACAGAATTCATGGAATTTCAAGAATTCTAATTTTAAGAAGTTAGGAACTATTAAATCAAGTACTACAGTAGACGGACTTGGTCTTATGGCAACAAGCAGTAAGAATATGAAGGTTAAGGCGGAATCTGTAACAGTAGATGGCACAGCATATACATATTGTCTGGCTCTTTCTGGTACAGGCACTACATCATACCGTTCAGTTAAGGTACCAGTGTCAGGTTCTGATACAATAAAGGTAGTGTTAAGAAGCAGTGGAAGCTCTACCCGTAATTTAATCGTAGCTGATTCTAATGGAAAGAAGCTTGGAACTATTGCAGCTAATAAGACAGCTTCTTTAGGAACATATTCATATTCAGGTTCTAAGGGATACATATATCTGTATTCAGAGAACAGCGGAATCAACATTTACAAAGTACAGGTTGATTCTAATGGCAGCTCGTCATCTGGTTCTTCATCAGGAAGTTCATCAGGTTCAGGCAGCTCTTCATCAGGAAGCAGCTCATCTTCAGGTTCATCAACAGGTTCATCTGTATCAGGTAATTATGTGGTTAAGGCTGGTGGAATGTCTTTAGCAGATGCACTTAAGAAGGCTAAGTCAGGACAGACAGTAGTTATTGATGGAACAGTTAAGTCAGGAGCTGTTTCACTTCCAGCAGGTGTTAATCTTGCAGGAAAGAATAATGCGACAATAGATTTCTCACAGACAAGCGGAAGTTCAGGAAGAGGAATTACATTATCAGGTAATGGAAGCACACTTTCTAACATTACAGTTAAGAATGCTTCTGATAATGGAATCTTTATTTCAGGTTCTAATAATACATTAAAGTATGTAACATGCTGTTATAATGAAGATGCAGGTTTTCAGGTAAGCAACGGAGGAGCTAATAACAAGTTTTATAATTGCAAGTCTCATCATAATGCAGATGCTAAGGGTGAGAATGCTGATGGTTTTGCAGTAAAACTTCATTCAGGTGAAGGCAATTATTTTGAAAACTGTGTAGCTGAATACAATAGTGATGATGGCTGGGATTGTTATGCAGCTCATGGAGCAGTAACACTTGTAAACTGCCAGGCTAACTACAATGGATACTGTGATGGAATATATGGTGATGGTAACGGATTTAAGATGGGTGGAGTAGATAATAAAACACCAGGAAAGGCAGCTCACCTTGATCCTCTTAACCATAAGCTTATTGGATGTACAGCTAAGGGAAACTATGCTAATGGTTTCGATAGAAACAACCAGAGTGGTGTTGTAACAATGAAGAATTGTATTTCAGATTCTAATAAGGGTAATAATTATCACTGGCCACTTACAGGAAAACCATCTGCACTTGGTTATAAAGTAACATTTGGCAAGGCTATTATTGAGGATTGTACTAATATTAATGGAAAAGTTAATATTACAGGAGCAACTCTTAAGGGTAACTGTAAGGGATTCTAGGATAATGGCTGATTGTAATAATATGGTTTACAATACAATATTATAATTTATAACAAAATAATAAAACGCATGTCCGATTTTTTCAATCTGACATGCGTTTTTTATCGTTAATCCAATTCGTTAAGATCAGTCAATTATATGATGATTAAGCCATCTGCGGGAGTGGAAACGTATAGTGAACACGATACCGCGCACAGTCCAGTCGGAAAACATTCCAATCCATACAGCAATAGGACCAAAGCCATATACACGGCATAAGAATATAGTAAAGCTTACACGACATAACCACATGCTTGCACATGATGTTATCATTGAAAATTTCACGTCTCCGGCAGCACGCATTCCGTACGCCGGAATGAATGACAATACCCATGATATTGGCTTGGTTATTGTTATGAAAAGAGTCATCCCAAAACACATTCTTGCACTTTCTGCTTCCATTCCACCGAGTATGGTAATCGGCCTGCACAATGCAAATACAACAAGACAGCTTATAATAATGGCAGCTTCAGCCATTTTACTGAGCTTCTTTATATAATATATGGCTTCATCTTTTCTTCCGGCTCCAATGCACTGGCCAACTATAGTCATAAGTCCGATACCTACACCCTGTGCAGCAACTCCGTTAAGGTTTTCAAGAATATTGGTCACAGCATTTGCAGCGATGGCAGCAGTTCCAAGCGTTGAAACTGTTGACTGGATTGCCAGCTTTCCAAACTGGAACATGCTGTTTTCAATACCTGAAGGAATACCAATATATAAGACTCTCTTAATTAAATCCCAGTCGGGACGGATTGTGTAATATCTGTTTACGCAGATAGTCTGAGAAGGGTTTCTTAATTTAATAATTACAACAACTGCACAGAAAACTCTTGATGCAAGTGTTGATAGTGCAGCCCCTGCAACACCCATGCCAAGTCCGAATATAAGAATCGCATTACCACCTATATTAAGGAAGTTGGATATTATTGATATTGTCATAGGGCTTTTGCTGTCCTTCTGGGCTCTCATAATGGACGCACCAGCGTCATACAGGCCAATGAATGGAAATGACAACAGGGTAAAAAGAAAGTATGCCTGGGAATCAGCCATAACCTCAGCTTCTACCGAACCAAAGATGAACTTAAGCATTGGTACACGAAGAATGAGACATATTGCTGATATGAAAACCGACAGCACTGTCATGACAAGAAATACCTGTTTCGCAGCGCGGTTGGCACCTTTAGGGTTGCTGCTTCCTATGTACTGGGAACACAGGATTGCACCTCCGGCAGCAAGTGCTGACAAGGCCTGTATTACAAGAATATTGATGGAATCAACAAGCGATACTGCTGAAACAGCAGATGCACCTACATTACTTACCATCATAGTATCAACAGTTCCCATAAGTGAAGCCAAGAGATTTTCCAGCATGATAGGAATAAGAAGTTTCCTTATATCTACATTAGAAAAAATGTGGTCAGAATTATTAGTCATTGAAATTACTCCATAATATTTTACAAACTAAAATGCAACTAACATAATTTATTCCTAAGAACAGATAAAGTCAAGTATATATGTTGATAAAACATGTCAGAAAGAACATATTGGCATAAAATACTTGACTTTATAATATAATTATGATATCTTAACAAAGCACTGAGATATCAGTGGTTATGCGGGTGTAGTTCAATGGTAGAACACTAGCCTTCCAAGCTAGATACGTGGGTTCGATTCCCATCACCCGCTCTATTTTTTTGTTCAAGTGAATTATTTCAGGGTGATGTGAATCGAACCCACGGGTTCGGTCTCCGCTTCGCTCCGGTCGGTGCCAAGCAGGTGCCACAGGCACCTGGCACCCCATCACCCGCTCTATTTTTTTGTCTAAGTGAATCATTTTAAGGTGATGTGAATCGAACTCTTACTGAATCTTTGCTTTGATTGCTTCATTATATTTGCAGGTCGGGTAAATAAGTGTTATAACAGAAGTGCCAGATATATAAGGGGCAGAAAAGGTGAGTTTATGAAATTAAAGAAAGCAGCGATATGGGGGATTGCAGTGGTTTTGCTTGCAGGAGGTATTGCCGCAGGGGCTGTGGTATTGAATGGCAGACCGGAAACTAAAGATAATCTTATTAATATGGCTAAGATCATAAAACCACGGGGAGATAAAACACATGTAATTGTGAAGGTCTCACAGAATATCGGTACAGAAGATTATACAGAACCTTATGAAGATGATAAGGATTATTCAAATGATACTGTATCAATTGCCTGCTGGGGCGACAGCATGATGGAAGGCTTTGGCTCAGATGATGCTTATATACTTACTAAAGCAGGAAGAGTTGATATAAGTTATTACACTGCACCATATACTTTAGGAAAGCTTACTGGTCTTAATACATTTAATTTTGGTGTATCAGGGGAGACATCAGCGGAGATAGCGAGAAGAGCTGGTGGCCTTAAGATGCATACTGACCGTAATCTTAATCTTAACAAGAATACATATGAAGATGTATGCCTTATGGATGATAAGGGGAATCCTGTTTATATGTATGATTTCAGCGGATATGGCATTGAATATAATGATTATCCTGATACTGTATATATAGATGGCGTATTATGTCAGATTGATAAGAAACGAGATATTGAAGATTACTGGGAAGATATGGAGGATGATGACTATAATATAGAGGATTATATGGTCAGCATCAGAATATGTGATGATACAGGTCTTGAACAGCCTGATTATATGTTTATTCCACAAGGTACTGCTGTTATAACTAAAGCAGCATATGATCATAAGGATGATATTCTTGTGCTTGAGATGGGAAGTAACGGTGGATGGGATGACTATGATGAGCTTATTTCCCAGTATCAGGCAGTGATTGATTATACAGGCTGTGAGAATTATATCATAGTTGGGGACACGGATGATCCAGGAACATCTCTTGCAGACAACAGCCAGTCATATCTGGAGGATGGAGATGACTATGTAGGAGCTGATGACACTGCATGGGAAGCAGCGCTAAGAGAAGCATTTGGAGAACATTTCTTTAATACAAGAGTCTATATGATTCAGAACGGGCTGGATGATTGTGGTTTGAAAAAGGAAAAGATAGATGAGTTATATGGAGCGTTTGGATATATATCTGTGAAACTCCGTTCAGACTGGACACATTTTAATGCGTATGGATATTATTCTAAGGGCGTAGGAATCTATAAAAAAGGTGTTGAACTTGGATATTGGGAATAGTCTGTCCAATGTTTTATAAAGGAAATTTACAATGAGTAAGAATAAATACGAAATAGATATGTGCAATGGCACAATAATGGATAAGTTAATATCGTTCTCAGTGCCATTGATGCTTTCAGGAATATTACAGCTAATGTTTAATGCTGTAGACATAATTGTTGTTGGAAGATTTGCAGGAAGCCAGTCGTTAGCAGCAGTAGGTTCAACGACAGCGCTTATTAATATGTTTGTTAATCTTTTCATAGGAGTTTCTTTGGGAGCAAATGTACTGGCTGCCAGATTCTATGCGTCAGGCAAACATAAAGAGATGTCAGAGACAGTGCATACTGCGATAACATTTGCAGCAATAAGCGGAGTTGTGATGGCGCTGATAGGCGTGCTGATGGCTAAGCCGGCACTTGAGCTTATGGGAACACCGGATGATGTAATTAACCTCTCAACACTGTATATGAGAATATATTTTCTTGGTATGCCATTCTTTATGCTTTATAACTATGGTGCGGCTGTTCTTAGAGCAGTTGGTGATACAAAGAGACCGCTGATGTTTCTTATAGCAGCGGGAATTATAAATGCATGCCTTAATATGGTACTTGTTATTGTGTTTAACTTAGGGGTTGCAGGAGTGGCAATCGCAACAATATTTTCACAGTTTATATCGTGTGTGCTTGTATTAAGATGTCTGAATAAGACAGATGCAAGTTACCAGTTGAGATTCTCAAAGCTAAAGATAAAGGGATACTATCTTAAACAGATATTTCAGGTTGGAATTCCGGCAGGGATACAGAGTACAGTTATTAATTTCTCAAATGCTTTGTTGCAGTCGTCGGTTAATTCATTCGGTTCAACAGCAATGGCAGGATATACAGCAGCCAACAATATTCTTGGCTTTCTATATGCATCAATTAATTCAGTAACACAGGCCTGCATGAGTTTTACAAGTCAGAATTATGGTGTAAGAAAGTTCAAGAGAATGGACAAGGTGCTTATAGATTGTGCAATACTTTCGGTAGGAGCATCACTTGTATTTGGCTGCGGTGCATATATATTTGGTGATAAAGTGCTTATGATATACACTAACAGTGAAGATGTTATCAAATGTGGTGTTGAGATATTATCAATCACTACAGTACCATATTTCTTATGTGGAATAATGGATCTGTTTCCGGGCGCGCTTCGTGGAATGGGGTATTCGCTAGTACCTATGATATTATCGGTTATTGGTACTGTAGGAATGAGAATATTCTGGATATTCGTCATATTCCCAAGTCACAGAACTCTTTATGACCTGTTCATATCATATCCGGCATCATGGACGGCAACGATAATTATGCAGGTTATATGTTTCCTAGTAGTACGTCGAAAAGTGCATTCACAGATTAATAAATGATTATAAAATATTTAAGCCATTCCGGAAGGAGTGGCTTATTAACTATAAAGTTCTTCAAGAGTCCTGGCTATCTCGCCAGCATCACAGTCACATCCGTTTTCTTCCCATTTTAAAAATGTATTAAGCAATCCGCCAGAGTAACAGTATAGTCTGTACTCAGAGTAATTCTTAGGATTCGTAAAATGTTCAGACATAAAATTATTAATACTGTTAATAAGAATAGAATGAAGTCCACATCTTGAAAGAGTAAGAAAATAATCCTTATACCGGTTAAAGAATTCAAGTGCAAAAAGAATGTGGGAATAATCCAGAAAGCTCCCGTTTTCAGGGTTGTTGGCACATTCTTCCAGATATTCAATTATAATAATATTAAGATAGTCGCATAGTGCATCATGGATTGATTCATAATATTTGTAAAAAGTTATGCGTGATACACCGGCACATTTCGCCACACTCGTAATTCGAATCTTATCAAAATCAGTGTCTTTAAGAAGCTTGATTATTGCTTCACCTATGCACATTCGTGTAAATGTATTTTTAGAATCTTTGTTAACTATATTCATAATGTACTCCTGAAATATACAAAAACGCTATTTTTGTATATTGTAACACTATAAGTTATAAAATACAATATGACATAGTATTTAAAACTACATCAAAACGGAGTATATCCAGCAAACAGGAGGATTAATAATGAGATTAGTAGCAGATTCAGCATGCGATATAAAAGAACTTAGGGGAATGGTTTTTAAGGCAGTTCCGCTTACAATATCTACAGATAACGAGGAGTTTTGTGATGATGGGCAGCTTGATATTCACAGAATGCTTGATATTCTTGAAAAACATAAGGGACGTTCATATACTGCGTGCCCTGGAATAGATGCATGGCTTGAAGCTTTTGGTGATGATGATGAGATATTTGTTGTAACAATAACTGCAGGAATGTCAGGAACATATAATTCTGCAATGGCAGCGAGGGCAGTATATCTGGAGGAACATCCGCAGGCTAAGGTCAGAGTAATAGATTCTAAAAGCACTGGTCCACAGATGCGTATTATACTGGAACAATTGCAGCAAATGATTGAAGAAGGAAAGAAATTTGAAGAGATAGATGGAGCGATAGATGCATATATGCAGAAAACAAGACTGTTCTGTTCATTAAAATCATTGCATAATCTTGCACAGAATGGTCGTGTAAGCAAGGTTGTAGCATCGGCTGCGGAGGTTCTTGGCATAAGTGTAATAGGAACAGCAAGCAGTCATGGAACATTGGAAGCAATCGGTAAATGCAGAGGTGATAAAAAGCTTCTTGTAAAACTGCAGGCATTACTTGACGATGCAGGATATGAAGGCGGAAAGCTGAGAATATGTCATGTTGAGAATGAAGCTCTTGCAGATAAGATAGCAGATATGATAAAGCAGGCATATGGTGCTACGGATGTGTGTGTATATAAAGCAGGAGGATTATGCAGTTATTATGCTGAGCGAGGCGGAATAATACTCAGTTGTGAAACAAAATAAATACTTTGAATATCAAAATAGTATTGACAAACCTGATTTGTGATCTTATAATTAGCTCAAATATATTAGTTAAATATATTTAGATAAAATTATTTAAGGAGAACAAAACAATGACATTTGAAAAGGTAAAAGAAATTATTATGGATACTATTAACTGCTCAGAGGATAAGATTACATTAGAAGCGAATTTAAAGGATGATCTTGGAATTGATTCACTTGATTCTATGGAACTTATGATGGCAGTTGAAGATGCTTATGGAATTACCGTTCCAGAAGAAGAACTTCCTAATCTTACATCAGTTAAAGCAATTGTTGAGTATGTTGACAAGAATGCAGCTTAACATAAAGATTTTAAGGAAGACAGTTTGTTATGGATATTAATGATATTTATGGGATTATAGATAAGTTTGATGCAAGTGGATGCAGCGAACTGAATCTGGAGATGAATGGCGTATGCCTTGGACTGAAGAAAACTATGCACGAAGCCATATGTGATGTGCCTGTAAAGAAAGATATTGTTCGCATTAATACAGAACAGGAACAGACCGTTACAACTATTCAGGACGTACAGCCACAGTCAGATGAGCATATTAAAGAAATTAAAGCGCCATTGGTTGGAACTTTCTATACAGCAGCAGGTCCTGATGAGGAACCTTTTGTAAAACCAGGGCAGAGCGTTCATGCCGGTGATGTTATTGGAATAATTGAAGCAATGAAGCTGATGAACGAAGTTACAGCAGATTGTGACGGTACGGTTAAGGAAGTGGCAGCAGAGAATGGCACTATGGTTGAGTATGGACAGCCGCTTGTAATCCTTAATTAACGGAGGTAGCAGAAGTGTTTAAGAGAATACTGATAGCAAACCGTGGTGAAATAGCGTTAAGGATAATCAGATGCTGCCGTGAGATGGATGTAGAAACCGTAATTGTATATTCAACAGCCGATAAGGATTCACTTGCTGTTATGGCAGCAGACAAGGCAGTTTGCATTGGACCGGCAAAGGCGGCTGAAAGTTATCTTAATCAGGATGCGATAATAGAAACAGCAATACTGACAGGGTGTGAGGCAGTCCACCCTGGTTATGGTTTTCTGTCTGAGAATGCTGCATTTGCAAGAAAATGTGAGGAGAACAATCTTATATTTATAGGACCATCAGCAGACATAATAAGCAGCATGGGAGATAAACAGTCGGCAAGGCAGCTTATGATTGAATGCGGGGTTCCGGTTGTACCAGGCTCTGATGGTCTGGTTGCAACAGCAGAGGAAGCAGCACACATTGCAGAAAGAATTGGTTATCCGGTACTTATTAAAGCGTCAGCTGGAGGCGGTGGAAAAGGAATGCGCAAGGCATTCAGCAGAGAAGATATAGAAAATGCATTTGAAACCGCTAAGAGTGAAGCTAAAGCTGCATTTGGCAACGATGATATGTACATAGAGAAGCTGATAATCAATCCACGGCATATTGAGATACAGATTCTTGCAGATAAATATGGCAATACAATATATCTTGGAGAACGTGACTGTTCAATCCAGCGTAATAATCAGAAACTTTTAGAGGAAGCTCCGAGTGCAAGATTATGTAAAGATAAGCGGGCAGTCATGGGAGAGACTGCAGTAAGGGCTGCCAGAGCAGCAGGATATTATAGTGCAGGAACTGTTGAATTCGTTGTGAATGAACAGGGTGACTACTATTTTATAGAGATGAATACGAGAATACAGGTTGAACATCCGGTAACTGAGCAGGTTACAGGAATTGACCTTATAAGAGAACAGATAAGAATAGCTGCCGGAATGAAGCTTAATATCACTCAGGAAGATACATGCGTCAATGGGCATGCAATTGAGTGCAGAATAAATGCGGCTACACCGGGAGTTATTAAATTCTTACATTTTCCAGATGGTTATGGAGTAAGAGTTGAGAGCCATCTTTTTGAAGGTTATGAAGTGAGTCCGTTTTATGATTCAATGATTGCCAAGATTATAGTGACTGGAAGCAGCAGACTTGAGGCGGTAAGACGATTAAGAAGAGCTCTTGAGGAACTGATAATTGAAGGAGTTAAGACTAACAGAGAGTTCATGCATCTTCTTACATATCATAAGGATTTTATAAGAGGAAATTACAATACAGGTTTCTGGGAGAAGAATCATACCGAAATTGAAAAGTGGCTTAAGGAAGGAATTACAGTTAAATGAATATCAATGACATTTTCTTAAAGCGTAAGAAAAGGTGGGGTACTATCAACAGATTAAGGGATAGTGAGGAACAGGCAGACGGAAGCCTTACACCATCAAGAAGAATTGCACTTATAAGTGATGACAAAAGTTTCAGGGAATTGGATGCACAGGTTAAGACAGGCAATCCAAACAGCTTTCCGGGATATGAGAAAAAGGTTGAAGCAAACAGATTAAAGACAGGCCAGCAGGATGCAGTAGTTACTGGAACATGCCGAATTGGCGGAGTCAAAACAGCTGTTGCAGTTATGGATAAAAGATTTCTTATGGGAAGCATGGGAATTGCGGTAGGTGAAAAGATTACAAGACTCACAGAATATGCAATGAAAAGAAAACTGCCACTTATAATATTCGCTGCAAGCGGTGGAGCGAGAATGCAGGAAGGTCTTTTCTCGCTTATGCAGATGGCAAAGACAACAGCGGCAATTGAAAAGTTCAAGGATGCTGGTGGATTATTTATATCATATCTCACTAATCCGACAACAGGTGGTGTGAGCGCAAGCTTTGCAAGTCTTGGTGACATTATAATTGCTGAACCAGGAGCACTTATATGCTTTGCCGGGCCAAGAGTTATTGAACAGACTATCGGACAGAAGCTGCCGGAAGGCTTCCAGCACTCAGAGTTTCTGTTAGAACATGGCATGATAGATATGATAGTTGACAGAAAAGATATGAAGCAGACTTTATCAAAGATATTGAAAATGCATGTGAATACCGGAGGAGAAGCATGAGCAGTGAAAATGTTTTAACACCATATGAGAAAGTCCTTGCAGCCAGAAAAAGTGACCGTCCGGATATTATGAAATACATAGAAGTGCTTTTCGATGATTTTATAGAAATGCATGGTGACAGATACTATAAAGATGATAAAAGCCTTGTTGCAGGAATTGCTTCATTTAATGGAAAAACGGTAACTGTTATTGGAAACCGTAAAGGAAAGAATATAGAAGAGAATATAAGATATAACTTCGGAATGGCATCACCTGAAGGGTATAGAAAAGCAGTCCGTGTTATGAAACAGGCTGAAAAATTCAGGAGACCTGTCATAACATTTGTTGACACGCCAGGTGCATATCCAGGCATGGAAGCAGAAAGCAACGGACAGAGTAATGCGATTGCGGGAAGTATAGCAGCAATGCTTAAGCTTACAGTACCTGTTATATCAGTAATCACAGGTGAAGGCGGAAGTGGCGGTGCATTGGCACTGGCAGCAGCCGACAAGGTGTATATGCTTGAAAATGCAGTATATTCGATTCTGTCTCCGGAAGGTTTTGCGTCAATAATATATAAGGATGCTAAGAAAGCACCACAGGCAAGTGAGATTATGAAGCTTACTGCACAGGAGCTTTTTACTGCCGGACTCGTTGACGGTGTAATTGCAGAAGGAGACAGGTGTTTTTCAGATATAGCAAGAATGTTAGAAAAAGAACTCGGAATTCTTGGCAGGATGAAATCAAAAGAGCTTGTTAATTCAAGATATGACAAATTCAGGAATATAGACAGGGGAGAGATAAAGTGAAAGGCATTCAGATAGTGTCCACAGGGAAAGCACTCCCAGAAGAGATAATTACGAATGATGACTTAAGCCGGATTGTTGATACAAATGATGAATGGATAACAACAAGAACAGGTATTAAGAAAAGATACAGATGTACACAGGAAAATACTACATCACTTGCAGTCAGAGCAGCATATGAAGCGGTAGAAGCATCAGGTGTGGATATTGCAGAAATAGGTGCAGTTATAGTTGCAACTTCAACGGCTGATAATGCATTTCCATCTACTGCAGCAATTGTACAGAAGGAGCTTGGATTGGCAGAGAATGTACTTGCATTTGATTTAAGCAGTGCATGTACAGGTTTTCTGCATGCATTAAATGTTGGACAGGCACTGTTTAACAGCACTGATTATAAATACATACTGCTTATTGGCAGCGAGCAGATGTCTAAGATATTAGATTATACAGACCGCTCAACATGCGTGCTTTTTGGAGATGGTGCAGGTGCAGTTCTTATAAAAGCGGCTGACAATATGTATAGACAGATTAATTACACAAGAGGCGATACTGATGTACTTGTATGCAGAGGTATAGGTGCACAGGATGCATATGTAAAGATGAATGGAAATGCGGTGTTCCGTTTTGCAGTTGATGTTCTTAAACAGGGAATTGATGAAATATTGAAAAAATCGGACATGACACTTGATGACATAGATTATATTGTGTGCCATCAGGCTAATGAAAGAATTATCAATCATGTAAAGAAAAAATATCCGGGACATGAAGATAAGTTCTATATAAATATAGCGGAATACGGTAATACATCAGCGGCAAGTATCCCAATAGCACTAGATGAGTTAGCACAAAGCGGATGCTTTGACAAAGGCAGAAAGCTGATTCTTGCGGGCTTTGGGGCGGGGCTTAGCTGGAGCAGTGCTTTGATAGAGACATAATAAGGAGCAGCATAATGAGATTAGATAAGATGTTAGGAATAAAATATCCGTTTATACAGGGCGGAATGGCCAATATTGCAACAGGAGAATTTGCAGCTGCAGTTAGTAATGCAGGCGGACTGGGGCTTATTGGAGCTGGTGGAATGAACACGGATATGCTTCGTGAAAACATAAGAAAATGCAGAACACTTACGGATAAACCATTTGGTGTGAATCTTATGCTTATGAATCCGGAAGCTGATGCAATGGCAGAACTGCTTGTGGAAGAAAATGTAAAGATTGTAACAACAGGAGCAGGAAGTCCGGCCAAATATATGGAAAAATGGAAGTCTAACAGAATGATGGTTATACCGGTTGTTTCAAGTGCAGCGCTTGCAATAAGAATGGAGCGTTTCGGAGCTGATGCAGTAGTTGCAGAGGGAACAGAAAGTGGTGGTCATGTCGGTGAGATGACAACTATGACACTTGTCCCAAAGGTAGTTGACAGTGTGAACATTCCGGTTATTGCAGCCGGAGGAATTGCAGATGGCAGACAGCTTGCAGCAGCATTTGCACTTGGTGCTGCAGGTGTACAGATGGGAACTTGTCTTCTGGCAAGTACAGAGTGTCCTATACATGATAATTATAAGCAGGCAATACTTAAAGCAAAGGATAATGACACGATAGTTACAGGAAGAATTGCTGGTACTCCTGTGCGTGTTCTTAAAAATGAGATGTCACGCGAGTATGTAAAGCAGGAGAAGGCAGGTGCTGATAAGATGGAACTTGAGAAATATACATTAGGTTCTCTTCGTAAGGCAGTGTTTGACGGTGACACAATGAATGGCTCACTGATGGCAGGTCAGGTTGCAGGCCAGATTGATAAGATACAGCCAATTGAGAAAATATTTGAACAAATATATGAAGAATATGAGGCTGTGCGAAAGGAATTGTATGCAGATTAAGGACAAAGTGCTTGATGTTCCGGTAATTCAGGGCGGTATGGGTGTCGGAGTTTCTCTTTCATCCCTTGCAGGTGCAGTCGCAGCAAATGGGGCATGTGGAGTTATCAGTTCTGTTAATGCAGGTTATGATGAACAGGATTTTAAGAGCAGCCCCCTTAAGGCGAATCTAAGGGCACTTGATTACCATATTAAGAGAGCTAAGCAGATTGCAGCAGAAAGTACAAAGAAGGGACTTGTAGCTGTAAATATTATGACTGCAGTTTCTCATTATGAGGAAAGCTGTAAGACCGCAGTTTCAGCAGGAGCAGATATTATTATCTCAGGTGCAGGACTTCCTCTTAATCTGCCACAGTTTACTAAGGGAACAGATACACTGGCAGCACCCATTGTTTCAAGTGGCAGGGCTGCCAGGATAATTATGAAAACTTATAAGAAGCATTATGATGTGTATCCGGATATGTTCATTATTGAAGGAAGCATGGCAGGAGGACATTTAGGCTTTGGTGCAGATGATATTACACAGGGAAAAACACAGAGTAACGATGAAATATTGTCAGATGTACTTGCTGTAATAGAAGAGTCCGGTGCGGATATCCCGGTTTTTGTCGCTGGAGGTGTGTTTGATGGCAAAGATATGGCACATTATGTAAATAAAGGTGCTGCAGGTGTACAGATTGCGACAAGATTCATTGCTACCAATGAATGTGATGCTTCAGATACATTTAAACAGGCTGTTGTTAATGCAAAGAGAGAAGACATCCGTATTATTAAAAGTCCTGTTGGAATGCCGGCACGTGCAATTAACAGCCCACTGCTTGAAAGGCTTGATGCAGGAGAAACCTTCACGGCAAGAAAATGTAATGGTTGTCTTACAGCATGTAAGAAGGATGACAGTATACCATATTGCATAAGCAGGGCACTTATAGCAGCAGTTAAGGGTGACTGGGATAATGGACTGTTTTTTGCAGGAAGTAATGCAGACAGAGTTGACCGGATAATGAGCGTACAGGAACTTATTAATGAGATTATGACAGATTATAGATTGAATAAATCGGACATATAAGCTTTGGTTGAGCAAATCTGACATTGATTTGGAAAGGATAGGGAATGACTGAGAGAAGAAAAGCACTTATTACAGGTGCAAGCAGGGGAATAGGAAGGGCTATATGCGTTAAGCTTGCAAGTGAAGGAACAGATATTGTATTCAGTTACCGTTCAGGTGATGAGGCTGCCAGTGAAACAGTTAATTTATGCAGAGAGTATGGAATTGAAATCCATGCAATTAAGGCAGATGTGAGTAATTCAGAGGAATGTGAGCGTTTAATTAGGGAAGCTGTGGATTTACTTGGAGGAAGAATTGATATTCTTGTCAATAATGCAGGAATTACTAAGGACAATCTTATTGGACGTATGAAGGATGAGGATTTCGATGCAGTTGTAGATGTGAATCTAAAGGGTACATTTTACATGATGCGTGGAGTTTCAAGGCTTATGTTAAGACAGAGAGCAGGAAGAATTATTAATATGAGTTCTGTAGTTGGCGTTATGGGCAATGCAGGGCAGGTTAATTATTCTGCAAGTAAAGCAGGCGTTATTGGTATGACGAAGTCGCTTGCAAGAGAGCTTGCGTCAAGACATATAACTGTAAATGCGGTTGCACCGGGAATGATTGAAACTGATATGACCGGAGCAATGTCAGATGCTGTTAAAGAAAAAGTGGTGGAGAATATACCTTTTAAAGAGATGGGAAAGCCGGAAGATATTGCAGAAACAGTAGCATTTCTTGCGGGTGACGGAGCACGATACATAACCGGACAGGTACTTTGTGTAGACGGAGGAATGGCAATATGAGAAGAGTTGTAATAACAGGTATGGGAGCAGTTACTCCTGTCGGAAACAATGTTAATGATATGTGGGAAGCTGTAAAGGCTGGTAAATGTGGTATTAGTAAGATAACACATTTTAATACAGAAAACAGTGCAGTCAAGCTTGCCGGTGAAGTAAAAGGCTTTGACGCAGAGAGTATTGTTGATAAAGCAGAATTAAGGAAAATGGACGATTTCACGATATATGCACTTGCTGCTGCAGATGAAGCAGTGAAGGATTCAGCTATAGATTTTGGCAAAGAAGACACATTAAGATGTGGTGTTATATTGTCGAGTGGAATTGGCGGACTTACAACTATACAGAGAGAATGCTTAAGAGGCGAAAGTAAAGGATATGACAGGGTTTCGCCACATTTTGTGCCAATGTCGATAACTAATATGGCGGCAGGACATGTTGCAATCAGATTCGGACTACATGGAATGTGTACATGTGTTGTTACTGCATGTGCCAGTGGAACCAATGCTGTTGGAGATGCATTAAGACAGATCAGGGATGGATATCAGGATGTGATTGTGTGCGGAGGTGCAGAAAGCTGTATAACTGATTTTGGAATTGGTGGTTTTACATCAATGCATGCATTAAGCAAAGCAGAAGATGTCAACAGGGCTTCTATTCCGTTTGATAAAGAAAGAAGCGGATTTGTTATGGGAGAAGGAGCAGGTGTGCTTATTCTTGAAGAGTATGAACATGCACTGAAAAGAGGCGCTAAGATATACTGTGAAATTGCAGGATATGGTTCAACATGTGATGCAAACCACGTTACAGCCCCTCTCGAAGACGGAAGCATGGCAGCACAGGCAATGACTGAGGCTGTTAAGGATGCAGGAATAAAACCAGAGAATATTGATTATATTAATGCGCATGGGACAAGTACAAAGCTTAATGATAAGGGAGAGACTAATGCGATAAAGATGGCATTTGGAGAACATGCGTACAAGCTTGCGGTAAGCTCAACAAAGTCGATGACAGGACATATGTTAGGTGCAAGTGGTGCTGTTGAGGCAATTATATCGGCACTTGCTGTAAAGAATAATATAATTCCACCAACCATTAATTATCAGGTGCCGGATGATGACTGTGATCTTGATATCGTTCCAAATAAGGCAAGAGAGTCAAGAGTTGATTATGCTATGTCTAATTCACTTGGCTTTGGTGGACATAATGCGTCCATCGTGCTTAGAAAGGTGGTGTAAAGATGCAGCTTAATTCAGATGAAATACAGCAGATTCTGCCACACAGATATCCATTTCTATTAGTAGACAGGATAACGGAGTGTGAGCCTGGAAAGAAGGCTTGTGGTATTAAATGCGTATCTGCCAATGAAATGCATTTTGTAGGACATTTTCCACAGAAGAAGGTAATGCCGGGAGTACTTATTATTGAGGCACTGGCGCAGACTGGAGCAGTCGCTTTGTTGTCGGAAGAAAAGAACAAGGGACATATAGCACTTTTTGCAGGAATTAAAAATGCTAAGTTTAAGGCTCAGGTCACACCTGGGGATGTGCTTTCCTTGTCATGCGAGATTATAGCAAGAAAAGGGCCTGTGGGAGTAGGAAAGGCAGAAGCTTATGTTGACGGAAAACTTGCAGTGTCAGCTGAACTTACATTTGCAATAGAATAGAGCTATTGTTATAATAATAAACAATTAAAAAAGCTTTGGAGGTAAAGTAAGGTGCTGCAGGATTCTTTTAGTAAGGTATATACGAAGTTTAAGATGCATTTTTATCAGAAAATGTTTGAAAAGCTACAGGAGAGAGAGACATCTCTTACAACTGTAGAAACTTTCTGCATGGAGATAATATATGCACTTGATAAACCTACTGTGGCACAGTTTGCTGATATGGCAAATATATCATCTCCTAACGCGGCGTATAAGATTAATAACCTTGTTAAGAAGGGATACTTAAAAAAAGTACAGTCTGAGGAAGACAAGAGAGAGTATCATCTCGAGGTAACACAGAAGTATATAGATTATTATAATATCAGCAATACATATCTTAGGACTGTAATGGGCAGGATTGAGGACAGATTTTCTAAAGAAGAGTTAGAGACAATGGAACGTATGCTTAATGTAATAAGTGCAGAGCTTATGCCAGAGATAAAGTATTAGATTTTTACTTGACTTTGCCATTAACATGTTATATATTTCGGAAGACGAAATATATAACATGTTTTTTGTGTGTATGAAAAGGAGGATAAGAGAGCTATGGATTTAGCACTTATTACCGCGAAGCAGGTATTTGAGTTATTCATACTTATACTGTGTGGAGTTGTTATAGGAAAGATTAAGATGGTTAACGAAGAAGGAAAGGGGATGCTTTCTAACCTTCTTATATATTTTGTTGTTCCATTTATGATTATTAATTCTTACATGTCAGGATACAATGCCGAGATTCTTAAGAATATGGGCAGAATGCTTTTTTACAGCATACTTACTATATGCATAGGAATGGCTTTATCGATTGGCATAACATTTTTGATGAAAAAGGAAGTGCGCGGCATTATAAGATTTGCAACTACATTTTCTAATGCGGCTTATATGGGATTTCCACTTATTCAGGCAATGTACGGTTCAGAAGGTGTACTGTATGCGAGCGTATATGTTACTGTATTCAATATTCTTTTATGGACTGTCGGAATTGTGTATGTTTCAGAGAGTATGAGTTTCAAGGAACTTTTAAAGAAGATTGTTACATGCCCACCAATTATATCGGTTGCGGTCGGTCTTGTCATATTCCTTGCAAGAATTCCGGTTGCGGATGTTTTAAAGGATACATTTAATGTTGTAGGAGGCATGAATACCCCGTTGTCTATGATAATAACAGGAATTACTATTTCACAGTTCCCGTTATTGAGTATCTTAAAGGATAAAAGAGTGTATTTTACGGTTATTCTCAGGATGTTTATTATACCGGTAATCTGCACTCTGGTTATGTATCTGATACATGCCCGTGGAATGGTTGCTGTTATTACAATTATACTTGAGGCATGCCCATGTGCGGCTATTACAACACTTTTTGCGATTAAGTTCGGTCACGACCAGAAGCTCGCAGTTGGTGCAGTTACTTTGTCTACGTTGATTAGCATAATTACGCTTCCTTGTCTTGCATTGCTTGCAGGAGAGATTATAATGTAATAAAAAGCATTATCAGGGGGAATAATGAGCGGAGGCAATACATATAAAAGAAAATCGCATAGAAGAATAGAAGTGATAACATCAGTTGCGGCAGTTGTTGTGCTGTATGTGATACTAGAAAGCTTCGGGGTTACATGCCCTATAAAATACATAACAGGAATATCATGTGCAGGCTGTGGAATGTCAAGGGCATGGATATCTTTACTGCATTTTAATATTCATGATGCGTTCATGTATCATCCACTTTTTTTCCTGCCACCGGTTGTTGTGATAGTTATGCTTCTGAAATCTAAAATAAATATTAAATTTTATAAAATTTTTATGTTTACAATAGCAGGGGCATTTGTTATAGTTTACTTGTATAGAATGTTTATTGGAACCGGAGATATTGTGGTTTTTGAACCTCAGAACAATATCCTATTCCGTATCATTCAGAAACTAAATTTATGAAGGGGAGAGAATTAATATGTTTTGTACAAAATGTGGAAAACAGATTCCGGATTCAACAAAGTTCTGCCCATATTGTGGAGCAAATTGTTCACCGGAACAGGATATTGCTGGTCAGGCAGGTCAGGTATTCAATAAGGTTGAGAAAGAGTTAGGAAGTGCTTTTGATGAAGTAAAGTAGAGTTTCAATGGGAACAGCAATAACCAGAATTATAATCAGGGTTACAATGCTAATCAGAATTACAGCAATGGTTATAATAATGGCACAATCCCACCATACTCAGGTACAAGATTAAAGGATGACAGAGGTCTTGCTTCATACATAATTCTTTCAATTATCACATGTGGAATATACAGCTATTATTTCATTTACAAGATGGCACATGATGTTAATATTGCATGTGATGGAGATGGAGAGAATACATCAGGGCTTGTTGCATTTATCCTGTTATCATTCATAACATGTGGTATATATGCATGGTTCTGGTACTATAATCTTGGTAACAGACTTGCAGCTAACGGACCTCGTTATGGACTTTCAATCCAGGAGAATGGTACAACTGTTCTTTTATGGCAGATATTTGGTGCTTTTATCTGTGGAATCGGACCATTTGTTGCAATGCATATTCTTATCAAGAATTCTAATAAGATATGTAATGCTTACAACAGAGCACAAGGCTTAATGTAATGTGTTAATAATTAAAATGTTAATCCTGCTTTCAGGTGGTTTGGGCTGCCAGAGAGCAGGATTTTTTATTTCACAATTGATAAAAGTTATAAAAGGTTATATAATAAATGAAAAGTTATAAAAACTTATATAAAGTTATAAAATAAACAAAAAGTTATAAAAGGTTATATAAACTTATATAGGAGGCTGCGCATGAATAATCCGTTTACATTATCATTTGGGAAAAAACCAGTGCAGTATATTTCGAGAATTGCACAGACAGAAAGAATAATTGGAGATTTTACAGCGGAAGAATCGCCTAATCAGATATATATGATTACAGGAGTAAGAGGTTCAGGAAAAACTGTAATGATGACTAACATTGCGTCAGAGATACGGAAACGGTCAGATGAATGGATAGTAGTTGAGCTTAATCCTAACCGTAATCTTTTACAGAGTCTGGCAGCAAAGATATATGCAATTCCAGAAATGCATGCAGTATTTGTTAAAGCAAAGCTTGACTTTTCAGTATTTGGACTGGGGGTAACTGTAGAGAATGCTGTTCCTGTTACTGATATTGAAAATGTTATTGAGATAATGCTTTCTCACATAAAACGTCTGGGGAAAAGGTTGCTTATAACAATTGATGAGGTTATTAATTCAGAGAATATTAAAATATTTGCAAGTTCATTTCAGATATTTTTAAGAGAAGAATATCCTATATATCTATTGATGACAGGATTATATGAGAATATATATGATTTACAGAATGAAAAGTCACTTACATTTTTATACAGAGCACCTAAGATTATATTAGAGCCGCTTAATTATACAGCTATTAAAAGCCATTACATGAGAATATTTGATATAAATGATGAAATGGCTGACAAGATGACACTTCTTACAAGAGGATATCCATTTGCGTTTCAGGTGCTTGGATATCTTTACTGGGATAATAGAAAAGATCATACACTTGAAGATATTATGCCAGAGTATGATCAGTATTTAGATGAATATGTATACAGTAAGATATGGGCAGAGTTATCATCTAAAGATAAGGAAATACTTAGCGTTATATCTGAGAGCGGTTATCAGTCAGTAAAAGATATTCGTGAAAAGCTTGACATGAAGCCAGAATTATTCTCTGTGTACCGTGACCGTTTAAAGCGAAAGGGCGTTATAGATACAAGACAGTATGGAAAAATAGCAATGGCACTGCCAAGATTTGAAGAATATGTAAAAAACAGATTATATTAATAACACCTTATTTCCTGAATTCCCTCGGAGAAACACCATATTTTTCTTTGAATTTTCTATTAAAGTAAGATATATTATCAAAACCACAATCCGAAGCCACTATAATAACCGGCTGGGTTGTGGTTTTTAATATTCTTGCAGCAATAATAAGCCGGTAGTCGTTTAAGTAAGTGATAAAAGATGTGCCGGTGCAGTTCTTAAAAAACTTCATAAAATGCGACTGGCTGAAATGACACCACTGCGCCATCTCTTCAATGGATATTGCATGCGCGAAGTTCTTTTCAATATAATTAAGTACCAGTTTCAGCTTATCCATCTTATCATCAGACAAGTGTACAGGCATATCCGTATGCGTGTAAAAATGTGCATTAAGCTCAAAAAAGAAATTAAAAAGACATGCACGGATTTTCAGCCTGTACCCGTCAGGGAAATACTTGCATATATTATCAGCTTCATCAATATAATGAATTAAATCAGAATAGTGTGGCGCAGTTTTACTGATAACAGGAGGGCAATACCCATTAAAGCCGGCAATTCCGTTAAAAAAGCTTACGGTATCATAATCACACTGCCTGCTAACAAGCATATCAAGATTAAAAAGAATATTTTCGTATTCGCATGAATCACTTTCGTTCTGGATGATAGAATGGATATGTCCAGGCATGACAACAACAATATCTCCAGCATTTACAACAGAATACTCAAGGTCAACGCTTACGATCATGCATCCCTTCTTGATGTATATAAGTTCCATCTCATTATGCCAGTGAAGCGGAACTTCCGCAAAATCAAGCGGGATAGAGCATGGGTAAGTGTTATATAAAAAATCTGAATCAAAATGAGACTTGGTTTCTTTCAGTGGTCCGTAATCTGTTATATTCATAAGGTTCTCCTTAAATATGATAGAATAGTACAAGTTTATCCCATTATAAAGCAAGAGAATTTTTCCAGCAACCCTATAATAAAATATAAATACAAGAATGGAGGGCAACGATATGCTTAACACTATATGTTTGGAAGAATATGGAAAAGACTTGCACTTATGCAGCAACGAGGAGTGCTTTCATGCACTTATGAAGATGGTTGCACAAAAGGGACGTGATAGAATAGTGAAAGACAATGGCAGAAAGGTATACTACATTTCTGCAGAGTTCCTTATAGGAAAGCTTTTATCCAATAATCTTATTAATTTAGGAATCTATGATGAAGTTAAGGAAGAACTTACACAGGCAGGAAAGAATCTTTCAGATATTGAAGAACTGGAAGTAGAGCCGTCACTTGGTAATGGCGGACTTGGAAGACTTGCAGCATGCTTCCTTGATTCAATTGCTAACCTTGGTCTTAATGGTGACGGAATCGGACTTAATTATCATCTTGGACTTTTTAAGCAGGTGTTTGAGAATGGGAAGCAGAAGGAAGTGCCTAATCCATGGATTGGTAAGGACAGCTGGCTTGTTCCGACAGATGTGGCATACACTATCAATTTCGGAGAAATCAGTGTGGTTTCAAGAATGTATGATATCAATGTGTACGGAGAAAAGAGAACGAATAAGCTTCATCTGTTTGATGTGGAGACAGTTGATGAGAGCATCGTAAAAGGTGACAGCATAGACTTTGATAAGTCAGATATTGCCAAGAACCTTACACTGTTTCTTTATCCTGATGACAGTGACGAACAGGGAAGGCTTCTTAGAATCTATCAGCAGTATTTCATGGTAAGCAATGGAGCAAGGCTTATATTAGACGAGTGCAGGGACAAATGTATTAACACCGGAAAAACATTTAAGAATCTGCCAGACCTTGCAGTAATCCAGATTAACGATACGCATCCGACAATGGTAATCCCGGAGCTTATAAGACTTCTTACAGAAAATGGAGATATAGATGGAAGTCCGATAACAATGGACGAAGCAATTGATATTGTATCAAAAAGCTGTGCGTATACTAATCACACAATCCTTGCCGAAGCCCTTGAAAAATGGCCTGTGGATTATCTTAACAGGGTTGTGCCACAGCTTATGCCGATTATAAAAGAACTTGACAGAAGAGTGCGTGAGAAGTACACAGATAAATCAGTGTATATAATTGACGATAATAATCTCGTTCACATGGCACACATCGATATTCATTATGGAATGAGCGTCAACGGAGTAGCAAAGCTTCATACTGAGATATTAGAGAATACAGAGCTTAATAATTTCTACAGGATATATCCAGAGAAGTTCAATAACAAAACTAACGGAATCACATTCAGAAGGTGGCTTATCCACTGTAATAATGGACTTGCGAAATACATTGAGACACTTATCGGAAGTGAATACAGACATGACGCAGAAAAGTTAAAAGACCTTTTAAAGTTTGCCGGTGATAAAAATGTTTACGATAATCTTCTTGAGATTAAGACAGACAACAAGAGAAATCTTGCAGAATACCTTAAGCAGACACAGGGAATAGAGATTAATCCACAGTCAATATTCGATATACAGATAAAGCGTCTGCATGAATATAAAAGACAGCAGATGAACGCACTGTATATAATATATAAATATTTTGACATTAAGGCAGGCAATATTCCAAAGACTCCTGTTACAGTGATATTTGGCGCAAAGGCTGCACCTGCATACACAATTGCGAAGGATATAATTCATCTGATACTTACATTGAGTAAGGTTATTGAGGCCGATAAAGATGTAAGTCCTTACCTTAAGGTTGTGCTTGTCCAGAACTACAATGTAACACTGGCAGAGAAGCTGATTCCTGCATGTGATATATCAGAGCAGATATCACTTGCATCTAAAGAAGCATCAGGAACAGGCAACATGAAATTCATGCTTAACGGTGCTGTGACATTAGGAACAATGGATGGTGCTAATGTTGAGATTGCAGAGCTTGTAGGTAAAGATAATATATATACATTTGGCGCAACAAGTGATGAAGTTATTGCACATTATGAAAAATGTGACTATAACGCAAAGAAGCTTTATGAGACAGATGCTCTTATAAAACAATGTGTGGATTTTATAATATCGGATGCTATGCTTCAGGCAGGTGATTCACATAGTCTTAACAGACTGTATAATGAGATTGTAGGAAAAGACTGGTTTATGGCATTGCTTGACTTACGAAGCTATATAGAAACCAAAGAAAAGGCTCTCACAGATTATGATGACAGATATGCGTGGGCAGAAAAAATGCTTGTTAATATTGCAAATGCCGGATTTTTCTCATCAGACAGAACAATCCGACAGTACAATGAAGATATATGGCATCTTTAATATAACTAAATAAGTTGATAATAATTGCCCCGGAAGCTATAATCATTATAAGAGCAAAAGTTCGTGAATGAGGAAGGTTTCGGGGTAGATTTATGTATAATATACTTATAGTGGATGATGAAAAGATTGAAAGAAGCGGAATAAGAATGCTTCTTAAGAGAATGGGAATTGAGCTTGGAGTATTTGAGGCGTGCAACGGAAAGCAGGCACTGGAATATCTGACATCTGACAAGAATACAGGAATTGGACATATAGATATACTGCTTACAGATGTTAAGATGCCGTTTATGGACGGGATAGAGCTTATTAAGAATGTGATGCACAACGATATCAGTTTAAAGACAATTATATTCTCAGGCTATAACGAGTTTGAGTATGCCAAGCTGGCAGTTAAATTAGGAGTTAAAGATTATATATTAAAGCCGGTTGATCCGTCAGAATTCAGTTCGACAATTACAGGGGTTATAACAGAGCTTGACGAGGAACACAAGAAGGACGAGGACTATAACCGGCAGGCTAACTTTATAAAACAGTACTACATGTATACGCTGCTCAACTCCGGTGATGCATCAGGAATACTTGATAATGGGGATTTTCTGGCAGGGTATAACAGACTTGCACTTATAGAATTCAATACTGATTTCTTTGGAAAATATGATACAGGTGAAGACATATTTAAAGAGATAACCGGGGAACTGGATTATCAGTACCTTAATCTTAACCCGTTACAGTCAGTTATCATATTTTCTGATAAATCACTCACAGCAGATGGTAATATTGATAAGAACATTGAAGAAATGTTTACAAATATTCATGACTATATATACAGAAAGACGGGACAGTTTATGTATATTGCTGTGTCCGGTTTATTCAACGATTATCATGAGCTTCCACAGGTAATGGATGCAGTTGATACACTGATGAATAATAAGTTTTATGAGACAGGAAGATATATTTTTTCTGATAATGTCAGTGAAGATACACCTGTGCTTGTACAGATTGATGACGATGCACTTATGAAGCAGATGAAGCAGGATATCAAGATGAAGGATATCACATTTTTACGGATACATTTTGATGCATTGTGTAAGAAATACAGGGGGCAGTCGAACTTCTCACATATATACATCAAGTTCGTATTTTCCAATCTGTTAAAAGATTTCTATGACAATATTCCGGGTGCTGATGAGGCGGAATTTGGCAGGGAGATTGACAGACTGTATAAGTCAGAGGATTTCTCATGCATTATGGATATCGTGAATAACTATATTGGTTTGCTGGAGAAGAGTTTCGGAAAAGAGCCGGCCACGTCACATCGGGAGATTGAGACAGTAAAGAACTATATACATAGCCATTATGGTGAAGAGATTGGTGCACAGCAGCTTGCGGATATGGTTTATCTTGCACCAAGCTATTTAAGTTCACTTTTTAAGAAGGAAACAGGACAGAATCTGAGCAAATATATTAAACAGTACAGAATGGAGAAGGCTAAGGAACTGCTTACCGGTACGAACATGAAGATTGTGAATATAAGTGAGCAGGTGGGTTATCCAAATGTTTCATATTTTGTACAGAGCTTCAGGGAGTATTTTGGTATAAGTCCTCAGAAATTCAGGGATCAGGGAGAATTGAGTTGAAAAAGATTAAGCAGAAAATCAATGATATAAGATTGCAGAACAAGCTTGTCATCATATATGTAGTGACCGGACTTATTCCCCTGATTGTACTTTTTGTTTTTGCCTACTGTCAGATGAGAAACATTCTTATGGACAGAGACTTAAAGAGCATCAAAGGGGCATTGGAGCAGTCTGTTGCAACAGTTGATGGGCAGATAGAGGTATATGACAACCTGTCTAATTATATAACGTTTAATGATACGCTGTCGGGAGTGCTCTCATATGATTACAAAAGCACATATGAGATGTATAACCAGATTGTCACTACATTTGACCCTATGCTTTCATCATTAAAGTATTTTCACAATGATATCAACAGGGTAACAATATATGTGGATAAAGCTATTAAACATGATACGACTATAGCTCCAATAGAAGAGATAAAAGACAGACCTTTTTATAATTCTGCTGCAGAAAGCACGAAGATACAGTGGTTTGTTGATGAAGACAGCAGGACACTTGTTTCAGCACGAAAAATGTCAACACTTGACCAGCTTGGGATTCTTGGAATTATGTACATAGACGTTGATTATGACAGTATGATGAGTTCATTTACAGGTGGTCTTGAGCAGAACTGCGGAATGGTGGTGCTTGACGCTGATGGAAGAGTTATATGCAGCAGTGATACATTTGAAAATAATAACACCAGATACAGATTAAACAGTAAGAAGCTGCTTTCATTAATCGACGGGGCAGAATGGGATGATGATACATGTGGAAATACAGAAGGTTACTCGGTAGTAAAGAAGGAAAGCTCTGTTACCGGATGGACAGTATATGTCTATGAGCCGAGAAAACTTGTGCTCAGGTCAGCTAATTCAATGATTACTATGATTGTAGTTGCATTTGTGGTAGCAGTTGCAGGTGCCGCCGCAGCGAGTATATTTACTACAGGATTCATTACAAGAAGAATTAATAAATTAAAAAACAGTATGGCAAAGGTTGAAAATGGAGATTTTGATGCGGTAATTAATACACAGGACAAAGATGAAATAGGTGACCTTATCCATAGCTTTAACAGCATGACAACCCAGATTAAGAATCTTATTACCCAGGTATATGAAGGACGTATAAGCCAGAAAGAATCAGAGATGCGGGCATTAAGGGCACAGATTAATCCGCATTTCCTCTACAATTCATTATCGCTTATCAATTGGAAAGCAATAGAATATGAACAGGAGGATATAAGTGAGATAACACTTGCATTGTCTAACTACTACCGTACATCGCTTAATAAGGGAAAGAATATACTAAGCTTTGAGCAGGAATTAAGCAACATGCAGTCGTATCTTAAGATTCAGCAGATAATGCATGACAACTCATTTGATGTGGTGATAAATGTATCAGAGGAAGTTATGCCATGCGAATCTTTAAACCTTATACTCCAGCCATTGGTAGAAAATGCAATAGACCACGGTATAGATCTGCTGACAGATAGGAAAGGTGTAATAACAGTAGAGGCCAAGATGCAGACGGATGAAGAAGGTAAAAAGCTTGTATGTGTAACAGTGTCTGATAACGGTGTAGGAATGGACAAAGAAACTGCACAAAACTTCTTAACAGTCCAGTCAAAAGGGTATGGTGCAAGAAATGTTAATGACAGAATAAGACTTTATTACGGCGAAAGCTATCATCTGGAAGTGCAGAGCATGCCTGATGAGGGAACAACAATAACAATAAAATTCCCGGCAAAACCATACAACACAAAAAACTGATATGTTTCTAAAATATCTTATATTTTAATATTAACCCCTCCTTAATATAATTAGATTATCAAAAGAGGACAGTAATCAAAGCTGTCTCGGATAATTATTAAGGAGGGTTTTTTTATGAAGTTTAAGAGATTAGCGGCTGCGGTGATGGCAGCAACAATGTGTGGGTCACTTTTTGTGGGTTGTGGCAATGCTAAAAAGGATGACACAGCAGCAGGCGAGGAAAAAATCACAGCTACAATCAAGGTATGGGGCTGTGCAGAAGATCAGGCAGATGAGAACGGCAAATGGCTTCAGACAATGTGTGACCAGTTTAATTCAGAGCATCCTGACTGGGATTTAACATTTGAATACGGTGTATGCTCAGAGCAGGACGCAGGAAAGATAGTTCCACAGGATCCAGAGAATTCAGGAGATGTATACTTCTTTGCTAACGACCAGCTTCAGACACTTGTTGATGCTAACGCTATTGCAAAGCTTGGTGGAGAGACAGCAGATTATGTTAAGAAAACTAACTCAGATGCAATTGTGGATTCAGTATCAGTAGATGGGGCTGTATACGGAGTACCATTTACAACTAATACATGGTTTATGTACTATGACAAGAGCAAATTCACAGACAGTGATGTAAAGAGCCTTGATAAGATGCTTGAGAAGAATAAGGTGGCTTTCAATATTACAGAGGGCTGGTATATGTCATCATTCTTCCTTGCTAATGGATGTAAATATTTTGGAAAAGACGGAAAAGATAATTCAGCAGGTGTTGATATCTCAGGAGATAAGGGAACACAGGCAACACAGGCAATGGTTTCACTTGTAAATAATCCTAACTTTGTCAATGACCTTCAGGGTGTTGGTATCGCTGGCTTAAGAGATGGTTCAGTTGGAGCTTACTTCTCAGGATCATGGGATTATAAGAGTGTTAAAGAGATTCTTGGAGACAATTTTGGAGCAGTTTCACTTCCTACAGTAAAGATTGGTGGAAAAGACAAGCAGATGTTAGCATTTGCAGGTTCTAAGGCAATCGCAGTTAATCCTAACTGCAAGTATCAGCAGGTAGCAGTTGCACTTGCAAAGTATCTTGGAAGCAAGGATGCACAGAAGAAGCACTATGAATTAAGAGGTGTTATTCCTTGTAATACAGAGCTTCTTGCAACTGATGAAGTAAAGAAGGATGCACTTGTAACAGCACAGAATGATACATTTAACAAGACATCAGTAATCCAGCCAACAGTAACAGGCATGAATGATTACTGGGCACCTGCACAGAACTTTGCTAAGGCAATCGTAAATGGTGAAATAACAGCAGATAATGCAGCAGCTAAGACACAGGATTTCTATAAGCAGATTAATACATCAATCGCAAAATAATTGATGGGGATTAAATGCTGAAAGGAGTGGCGCATAATGGCAGTTAAGTTCACTGAATCATTTAGAAAAGGAAATATATTTACGAAGTTAAGCATTCTGATTCCAGGACTTGGTAATCTTGTAGGAAAGCAGATTATAAAGGGAATTATGTATATAGCTATAGAAGCAGCCTTTGTATGCTTTATGATTATGAATGGAATTAACTGCCTTGCGATGCTTCCAGGTCTTGGAAGCAGACCGCAGCAGGAAGTCTGGAATGAGAAGCTTGGAATATATGAGTATGTTGCAGGTGATAATTCACTTCTTATACTTCTGTATGGAATAGCAACAATATTCATTATTATAGCTTACATAATAGTTGCAGCGGGTGCTGTGAAAAGCTCATATAAGTTGGAGCTGTTAAAGGAAAAAGGAAAGCATATAAACACATTTGCAGAAGACGTGAAGTCGCTGTTTAATGAGAATCTTCATAAGCTGCTGCTTACACTCCCGGTATCAGGTGTGCTTATATTCACAATACTTCCGCTTATTTTCATGATAAGCATGGCATTCACTAATTATAGTAAGGTTGACAGCCATCTGGTGCTTTTCGACTGGGTAGGACTTGAGAATTTCAAGCAGATATTCGATTCAGGAAGCATGATAGGACAGTCTTTCTGGTCAGTATTTGGCTGGACTATAGTGTGGGCAATATTTGCAACATTTCTTAATTACATATTCGGAATACTTGTTGCACTGCTTATCAACAGAAAAGGTACGAAATTCAAAGCTTTCTGGAGATTTATATTTATACTTTCAATTGCAATTCCACAGTTTGTTTCACTTCTTATTGTCAGAAGCATGCTGGCACAGGATGGAATTATAAATGTTGTTTTAAAGAATGCAGGATGGATAACAAAATCACTGCCATTCTTTACAAATGCGACTTGGGCAAGAATCACAGTAATCGTGGTAAATCTGTGGATAGGTATTCCATATACTATTCTGCAGGTTACAGGTATATTACAGAATATACCTATGGAGTTGTATGAGGCAGCAGATGTAGATGGAGCTAATGGATTTGTCAAGTTTATTAAGATAACAATGCCATATATGTTATTTGTAACGGCACCATATCTTATCACTACATTTACTGCTAATATTAATAACTTTAATATTGTTTATCTGCTGACTAAGGGAGATCCGGTTATGGCAGGTGCAACGGCAGGAAAGACAGACCTTCTGGTAACATGGCTGTACAAGATGACAATAGATTATCAGTATTATAATCTTGGTGCTGTTATCGGTATTATGACATTCATATTCTTAGCGATTGGTTCACTGCTTGTATACAGAAGAACGAAAGCGTATAAAGATGAGGAGGGATTCCAGTGAAAAAGAAAAAGACTATTAAAAATATACTGGCACATACAGTGCTTACAATATTAGCGATAGTGTGGGTAAGTCCTCTTTTCTGGATACTCCTCACAAGCTTCAGGGCTCAGAAGGGTGCTTATACAAGCTCTTTCTTCCCAAAGCAGTATTCACTTGATAATTATGTAAAGCTTTTTACAGATACAGGAATACTTAATTTTCCACGAATGTTTACCAATACTCTGATAGTAGCAGTATTCTCATGTATTATATCAACTTTTTTTGTACTGTCAGTAGCCTACTGTATGTCAAGACTTAAGTTTAAGATGAGAAAAGCAATGATGAATATCGCAATGATACTTGGACTTTTCCCTGCATTTATGGCGATGGTTGCCGTATATTATATACTTAAAGCAGTAGGACTTTCAGAAGGAGCAATGATAAGAGTTGCACTTGTGCTTGTATATTCAGCATCATCAGGAATACAGTTTTACATTGCAAAGGGATTCTTTGATACTATCCCAAAGACAATAGATGAGGCTGCTATGATAGATGGAGCAACGAAGTGGCAGGTATTTACTAAGATAACAATACCTCTCAGTAAACCAATTATAGTGTATACAATACTTACATCATTCATAGCACCTTGGGTAGATTTCATATTTGCAAGAGTAATCTGCAGGGCAAATGCGAAGTATTATACCGTAGCAATCGGCTTATGGCAGATGCTTGAAAAGGAGTATGTTGATGTATGGTACACAAGATTTGCAGCAGGAGCAGTTCTTATATCAATTCCAATTGCAGCCTTGTTTATGATAATGCAAAGATGTTATAATGAAAGCATGACAGGTGCAGTGAAGGGTTAGATATATGAATAGATTAAATCAAACATTAAAAAAATGTGTGGCATTTGGTGTCACAGGAATAATACTTATATTAGCCGGGTGTAAAAGCCCGGCTGGTTTTGTGTCTAATGATAATGAAGAATACAATGCGAGAATGGAAGAAGCGAGAACAACTCCATTCGGGGCTTACCCGGAGACTATAGAATATACACTTGGAAAGATGACAAGTGTTAATAATTCCAATATGCCGGAGAATGACACTTATACGGATAATGCGTACACACGCTATATTAAGTCTGTGATAAATGTGCAGAATGTTGATGTATTTGAAGCAAACGACAGCCAGTATGACACTAATGTTTCAATGGTAATCTCAATGGGAAGCCTTCCGGATATTATGGTTGTATCAAGTCAGGATGAGGTTGAACAGTTAGTGGAAGCAGGACTTATAGAGGACCTTACAGAAAGCTACAATAACTGTATAAGTGACAGAATCAGGAAAATGTATGAAAGCTATGGCGATTCACTTAAGGATATGGTTACATATGATGGAAAGATAATGGCACTGCCGGAGACTAATATAACAGATGGACCTAATCTTGTGTGGTTAAGAAAAGACTGGATGGATAAGCTTGGATTGTCAGAGCCACACACTATTGATGATGTTGTTAATATAGTGAAGCATTTTATATCAGAAGACCCTGGAAATAATGGCGTGGATGCGTCCGGAAAACCTAATACAGTGGGGCTTGCAGTGGATACAGATGTGACAGGTGAATGTGGTTACAGCAGTGAATTTTTGCTGGATATAATATTTGCCTGCTTTGGAGCGTATCCAAAGCAGTGGATAATGAACGATGATGGTGAGATTGTATATGGTTCGGTTACAGATGAGGCAAAAGAAGCACTTTCGTATATAAACAGTCTGTATAATCAGGGGGTTATAGATAATGATTTTCTTCTGAGAACATCAACCAATATATGTGAGCTTATAGAGAATGGTCTGTGTGGCTCGTTTTTTGGACCATGGTGGGCACCGAATAATCCGCTTGCTAATGCAGTAAGCAGGAATCCGGATGCAGACTGGCAGCCATATTTAATAGCAACGGATTCGGATGGGACAACGAGTTATCACAGCCAGAACCCGTGTTACAAATATGTTGTTGTAAGAAAGGGCTATGAACATCCTGAGATTGCAGCCAAGATGATAAGTGTCATGTTTGATAAGGTAAGATTTGACTGTACAGACTCAGAAGAATTCAAGAATTACTATCAGATTAATGTTGAACCCACGGCAAGACCTTTATCAATAAATGTTGATTACAATAATGCACTTTCAATATGTTACAGGAATATAGATGCTGCAATTTCAGGAAGAAAGAATCCTGACAGTCTGGAACTTCTTGAACGCTCATTTTATGATGCGTGTAGTGAGTATATCAAGAATGCTAACAAAACAAGTACGCAATGGGCAGCGTATATGTCAAGAATTAAGGCATGCAGTCTGATTGCACAGGATAATATAAAGGTAGTTGACTCGCTTTATTTTAAGACCACAGACACAATGAAGAGCCACTGGTGGAGACTTAAGGCTAAAGAAAAAGAGGCATATTTAAAGATTATAAGTGGAGAAGAAGATATATCTTACTTTGATACATTTGTAAAAGAATGGAATGAACAGGGCGGTCAGACTATTACATCAGAAGTCAGTGAGAGTATGAAATAATTGGCTGTGAAAATATAGTAATATATGATACAATCTTAATTAATGTAAATATATTAACTATGGAGGTTTTATTTTGAAAGAGAGAGAAAAATTCGGCTCGCGACTCGGCTTTATCTTAGTGTCTGCTGGCTGTGCGGTGGGACTTGGTAATGTGTGGAAATTTCCATACATATGCGGGGAAAATGGTGGTGCGGCATTCGTGCTTATCTATCTTGTATTTCTTGCAATTCTTGGATTTCCTATTATGTGTGCGGAGTTCACAGTAGGACGAGGAAGCGGTAAAGGTGCTGCAAGGGCATTTGAAGAACTGGAGACTAAGGGAAGTAAATGGCATCATTTCAAATGGGTATCGATAGTAGGAAGCTACATATTAATGGCTTTCTATACTATGGTTGCAGGATGGATGCTTTATTATGCATGGCGTGAGGCAAGTGGTTCGTTAGCAGGTTTAGAGCCAGATGAGGTTTCAGGAGCATTTGGAACTATGCTTTCACAGCCTGGTACAATGACAATCTGGATGATTGTTGCAGTTTTACTTTCGTTTGGTGTATGTGTATTAGGATTACAGAAGGGCGTTGAGAAGATTACCAAGGTTATGATGGCACTTCTTCTTATCCTTATTGTGGTACTGGCAGTTCATTCACTTGTACTTCCTAATGCATCAGAAGGTGTTAAATTCTATATGGTGCCTAATCTTGATGCTATTAAATCAAGAGGTTTAGGACCGGTTATATTTGATGCCATGACACATGCATTCTTTACACTTAGTGTAGGTATTGGTGCAATGGAGATATTCGGAAGCTACTTAAAGAAAGACAGAACAATAGGTGGAGAGGCTGTTAATATCATTCTGCTTGATACATTTGTTGCTCTTATGGCAGGATTCATAATTATTCCTGCATGCTTTGCATATGGTGTTGCTCCTGGTGCCGGTCCATCACTTTTATTTATAACACTGCCTAACATATTTAATCATATGGCGGGAGGAAGAATATGGGGAACAGCATTCTTTGTATTCATGTCATTTGCAGCATTATCAACTGTAATTGCTGTGTTTGAGAACATTATTGCTTTTTATATAGACCTTAAGGGATTTTCAAGGAAAAAGGTTGTTGCAGGTAATGTTATATTCATGATACTGCTTTCACTTCCTGCTGTATTAGGCTTTAACAAGCTTGCAGCTTTCCAGCCTATTGGTCCGGGAAGTTCAATTATGGATCTGGAGGATTTCCTTGTTTCATATAATCTGCTTCCTCTTGGAAGCATGATATTTGTATTATTCTGTACCAAGAAGAACGGCTGGGGCTGGGAAGGCTTCAGAAAAGAAGCTAATGAAGGAAAAGGTCCTAAGCTTCCTGAATGGTTAAGATTCTATATGAGTTATATACTTCCGGCTATTATAGTGGTTGTATACCTTAAGGGTTATTATGATACATTTAAACCAAGGGGAACAGGTTATCTTGTTGGCTGGATGATATTTGCGTGTGTATTGCTTCTTGCAATATTCGGAATTGCTAATTATAAGAAGAAAGATGCGTAATCTATGACTAAGAAAGAACTTGCTTTAGAGGTTATAAGAAGATTAAAGGCAGAATATCCGGATTCGGAGTGCAGTCTTGATTACGATGATGCCTGGAAACTGCTTGTAAGCGTAAGACTTGCGGCACAATGCACTGATGCAAGAGTAAATGTTGTGGTTAAGGGGCTGTATGAGAAATATCCTGATATAGCATCACTTGCTGCAGCATCTCCAGAAGAGATTGAAAAGATTATAAGACCTTGCGGTCTTGGAAAAAGCAAGGCAAGGGATATATGTGCATGTATGCGCATGCTTCATGAACAGTATAATGATAAAGTTCCTGACAGCATAGAAGAATTATTAAAGCTTCCTGGAGTTGGAAGGAAGAGTGCCAATCTTATTATGGGTGATGTGTTCGGAAAGCCGGCAATTGTTACAGATACACACTGTATAAGGCTTTGTAACAGAATAGGTCTTGTAAAAGACGAGAAAGAGCCTAAGAAGGTTGAGATGGCATTGTGGAAGATAGTCCCGCCAGAAGAAGGAAGTGGATTATGCCACCGGTTTGTAGACCACGGAAGAGAGGTATGTACGGCGCGTACTACGCCACACTGTGAAAGATGCTGCCTTAATGATATATGTAAGAAAAATGGGATAAAAGTGTGATTGAATATGCATTTTTATTATGGTAGTATTTTATTGTGGTTCATACTAATGAACAAAATGTATGGGAGGGGAACATGGAATTAAAAGAATTAATTAAATACGCAAGAGATAACAGGTGTTCAGATCTGCATATTACTGCAGGAGAAGCGGTTGCAGTAAGAAAATATGGTGAACTTGAGCTTCTTGATATAACACCTTCGATAGAAGAAACAGAAGATATGATATTCTCAATTCTTGGTGATGAAGATATACAGAATGTTCAGGCAGGAAAAGATATTGATGTGGCATCTACTGATGAGTCTGGTGGACGATTAAGGATTAATATATATCATCAGAGAAGAAATCTTGCAGCAAGTATCCGTCTTCTTGATTCTGTTATACCGTCGTTTGAAGAATTGGGACATTCAGGAAAACTTTTTTCTAAGCTTGTTGAGAAAAGGTCTGGTCTTATTCTTGTAACAGGTCCTACAGGAAGTGGTAAGTCTACAACACTTGCAGCTATGATTGATTATATTAACAACAATATGTCAAGACATATTATAACAGTAGAAGATCCTATAGAGTATGTATATGGGTTTAAGAAATCTATGATACATCAGAGACAGGTAGGAAGAGATGTACCTGATTTTGCGACAGCACTTCGTTCAGCACTTCGTGAAGACCCGGATGTTATTCTTGTAGGAGAGATGAGAGATTATGAGACTATCAATGCAGCAATTACAGCTGCTGAAACAGGACATCTTGTATTATCAACACTTCATACAAGAAGCGCTACACAGACAGTTGAGCGTATAATCAGTGCATGCCCTATTGAGGCGCAGTCTGCACTTATAATACAGATTGCATCTGTATTAACTGGAGTTATAACACAGACACTTGTACCTCGTGCAGAGCAGGAAGGGCGAATTGCTGCAACAGAGATTATGCTTAATAATACAGCAGTATCTAATCTTATTAAAGAGAAGAAGACTAATCAGATTCAGACCGTTCTTCAGTCAAATATGCAGACAGGTATGCACACAATGAATTATTCGCTTGCTAATCTTGTTAAGACAAGAGTTATTTCAAGGGATGTAGCTTTGAAGTATTCAGAGAATCCAACTGAACTTGCTAAAAGTATATAATAGTAACTTGTAGTGCTATGCAGTTTTAAAACTTTGCGAATAGTGTACAAAATACAGAACAACAAAAAATAATTTGAAAATAAAGCCATTCTACTGTATTATAGGGTTAGATTCATTACGGATAACACTATAGTACGGCTGAAAGGCTTTTTTTATGAAAAGAATTAAATTAATTAACAGGATTTTTTACTGTATATTTTTATTAGGATTTCTGCTTTTTATGGCTTCAGGATTTATATTCAGCACTGTAGATGAAGTGACACCGGCAGATAAAAGAACGAGTGTCGTAGTTAAACCAGAGGATACAAGATATATTGGAGATGACACAATTGAATATTATGTGAAGATTAGAGCAGGTGCAGGAAATAATAATGCACTGGCATTTGTAAGTAGGCATCAGGAAGTAGAAGTATATGCAGGTGGAAGACTTATATATTATATAAAAGCGCATAGTTCTATATATGGAACAACCACTGGAACTAATTATACGATTGTGAACCTTCCGCCATATACAACAGATATAACTGTAAGGCTTACTAATGTATATGCTGGTCATAAGATAAGAGGAACAACATTTGAATATGGCGACGAGACAAAACTTGTAAAAGAGCTTATTGCGAAATCTTTACCATCAGCAGTACTTAGTTCGTTTATAATAATAGTTGGATTTGCTATGATTATATTATGGATTTTCTGTAGAAAGAAGATTGCACAGACACAAGCACTGTTTTATTTTGGTATATTTGCAATGATTATAGGTGCATGGGCTCTTAATGAGACTGATATTGCAACGATTCTTGTGCAGGACAGGAAGATAGGTTCACTGATAGGATATGTACTGCTTATGATGATACCTATTCCTTTTATGCAGGCAGAGAAGAATTTTTTCCAGATAGGGAAAAGTGCTGCGAATAATATCTTGTGTGCCATATATGCTGCAACAGCTGTAATACTGCTTGTATGTCATATGACAGGTGTGTGTGAGTTTAAGAACAGCGTGTACATTATACATATGATGCTTGTTATGTCACTTGTATATTTCTGTGCAATTCTTATTAAAAGAGTATGGGTTAAAGGCTTTGACAGGAAAGTAAAAGCTAATATTATAGGTGCAGCTGCACTTGGAATTTCTATGATTGTTGATCTTATTGCATATTATAAGGGAATGCAGCAGACAGATCTTATAGGAAAACTGGGTATTCTTGTATTTATTATTGTGCTTGGTTATGAGAGCATATCAGAAGCATTTGAGAAGATTAAGGAAGGACAGAAGGCAGATTTCTACAAAGAGATGGCTGTAACTGATACTATGACAGGGGTTTATAATCGCTCTGCATTTGAGGAGTGGGAATATGAAACCTCTGATTATGAAGGATATTCTATAGCAACATTTGACCTTAATAATCTCAAGTGGTGTAATGATAATCTGGGGCATGCAGCAGGAGATGCCTATATTCAGGCATCAGCCAGAATTATTAAAGAGACATTTGGCAGACATGGTAAATGTTATCGTATAGGTGGGGATGAATTCTGTACTGTAATTAATCAGAAGCAAAAAAGTTTTGATATTGGAAGACATGTGAAGCAGCTAAGGGAACTTGAAAAGTATGCTGAAGAAGAGATTGGAATCAAAGACCTTAATGTGCAGATTGCATGTGGTTATGCTGAATATGATATAAAGACAGATAAGAACTTTGAAGATACAAGAAGCAGAGCTGATAAGAAAATGTATGAGAGTAAGAGAAGCTTGAAAAGAGAGTGATATATGGATAAATACGGAATTTTAAAGCATTATTTTGGGTATGATTCATTTCGTACGGGTCAGGAAAAGTTAGTTGATGCTATTCTTGCAGGGCAGGATGTGTTAGGAATTATGCCTACAGGTGCGGGAAAATCATTATGTTATCAGGTGCCGGCATTGTTAATGTCCGGCATTACTCTTGTTGTATCTCCACTTATATCGCTAATGAAGGATCAGGTTGGAGCGCTTAATCAGGCAGGGGTACATGCTGCTTATATTAATAGTTCACTGACAGATAATCAGATAGCTAAGGCACTCGCATTTGCAAAGCAGGGACGGTATAAAATTATATATGTTGCACCTGAAAGGCTGGAAACATGGGGGTTTCTTGATTTTGCCACACATGTAGAGATATCTATGATTACCGTAGATGAAGCTCACTGTATATCACAGTGGGGACAGGATTTCAGACCAAGTTATCTGAATATATTGTCGTTTGTTAAGAAACTGGCAAGGCGTCCTATAATAAGCGCATTTACAGCTACAGCGACAAGCAAAGTAAGAGATGATATATTGCAGATTCTTTCACTCGAAAGACCTGTAATACTCACGACAGGTTTTGACAGAAGCAATCTGACATTCAAGGTCAAGCATATTAAGGACAAGGATTCATACATACTTGATTACCTTGTAAGCCACAGACAGGATAGTGGGATTATATACTGTGCTACAAGAAAAAATGTTGAAAAAGTCTATGACATGCTTAATGCTAACGGACTTTCTGTGACTAAGTATCATGCGGGTCTCTCAGCAGAAGAAAGAAAAGAAAATCAGGATTCATTTATATATGATATCAAGCCAGTTGTTGTTGCAACTAATGCATTTGGAATGGGAATTGACAAGTCAAATGTAAGATTTGTAATTCATTATAATATGCCACAGTGTATAGAGAATTATTATCAGGAGGCTGGACGTGCCGGAAGAGATGGAGAAGATTCAGAATGCGTATTGCTGTATTCTCCGCAGGATATTATGATAAATAAGTTTTTCATAGAACATAGAGAGCCTAATCCTGACATGGATGCAGAAGAACAGGCACGTCTTATGATTCTTGATAAAAGAAGGCTTAATGCAATGGTCGATTACTGCAAGACAACAGGCTGTTTAAGAGAGTATATACTTAAATATTTTGGAGAAAGACCAGACAATCCAAAGGGTGGAAGATACAACTGCCATAACTGTTCTAACTGCGTTATTGATGAGGCAGAACGTGAAGCAGATGAGGCTTATATGTATCCGGGAAACCGTTTCAGTGCACCTGTATCAAGGAATGCTGCAATGGTGGCAGACAGAATGAAGCGTTCTGCCGCTGCTGCAAAGTCAGCATATGCAACGCCCAAGTCAAAGAAGCCGGAGGATGCACTTAATGACAGAGGTGTTATGTTGTTTAACAGACTGCGTGAGTTAAGAAAACAGATAGCTGTTTCAGTAGGTGTTCCGCCATATGTAATATTTTCAGACAGGACGCTTATAGATATGTGTCTTAAAGTTCCGTTTAATGAGGAAGAAATGCTGTCAGTAAGCGGTGTCGGTGAGAATAAATATGAGCGCTATGGCAAGGTGTTTATGGATGAAATATATGATTTTCTCGATGGTATGAAGCAGAATCTGGCAAGATGATATAAAAGTGTTTATGGACAGAAGAATGAATGGGAGATATGGATGAAGAATTATAAGATGATAATCACTTATGATGGTACAAGGTATTATGGCTGGGAACATCAGCCAACTACAGATATGACAATTCAGGGAAAGTTAGAATCAGTGCTTTCTGCCATGACAGGAACTGAGGTTGAGGTTATAGGTGCAGGAAGAACAGATGCCGGAGTGCATGCAAAGGGAATGGTAGCTAATGCACATATGGAAACAAAGATGAAGGAAGATGAGATATGCGATTATATGAACAGATATCTTCCAGAAGATATCTGTGTGCAGGAGGTTCGTGTTGCATCTGACAGATTCCACAGCCGTTACAATGCACAGGGGAAAACTTATTGCTATACATGTTATGTTGGGGATAAGAAGCCTGTATTTAACAGAAAATATGTCAATATAATTGAGGGTAAGCTGGATGTTGCTGCCATGAAGAGGGCAGCAGACATACTTACTGGAGAACATGATTTTGCATCATTTTGTGGTAATCCCAAGATGAAGAAATCGACAGTCCGTGAGATTTATTCGATAGATGTTTCTTTAAAGGGTTCATTCCTTAATCTTACATATCATGGAAGCGGATTCCTGCAGTACATGGTAAGAATCTTAAGTGGTACACTTCTTGAAGTTGGACAGGGAAAGAGAACACCAGAGAGTATGTATGAACTTTTAGAGGAGAGAAACAGAAGCCTTGCAGGTGCAACTGCGCCGGCGAAGGGACTGTGTCTTCTGAAGGTTGACTACTCGAAGGAGGCTTGATAGTCCGGACGCCGTACAGAGTGCTGTGGGAGGGTGTGAGATGTCCTTAGGCATCTGCCCTCAGGATTCTTATGTCTAGTGAAACTAAATGCCGCATTCTGCTAAGTTTATAATGGGACTTGTAATCAAACGTGCTTCGCTTGAACGAGATTACAAGCCACAATCTTTAGCAGATTGCGGCATTAACTTTCACACGACATAAGAATATTCGGGCATACACCTAAGGACACCACACACCTATCCCACAGCATACTGTACGGCTGACTTTTTCTTCTTCAAGTAGTCAGCCTCCGGACAAATGCTCGCCTGCGGCATTGCATTCTGAGTGGGGGCTGGTGAAGTGCGTGATGTCCTCTGTTGATAAGATACGTTTGCACCAGCCGTGGAAGGCTTGGCTGCTTAGTAGCGGGGTGGTGTCGCTTGGGTGTATGTTTATGTTGTGTGCTCGATTTATGACGAGTCGTGTGAATGTTAATAACGCCATCTGCAGAAGGTCTGTGCATGAAATCTCGTTCAAGCGAAGCGCGTTTGATTTCATGCATAGTAATAGACTTTGCAGATGGCGTTATTTACTTTCACTAGGCGAGGAATCCATGAGAGCATGCAACATAAACATACACCCAAGCGACTCCCTCACTGTACTAATTAAAGCACCTTCGACAAGAAATCCTTCAATCGCTCACTCTTAGGATTGCCAAAGAATTCTTCCGGAGCCCCCTCTTCATTGATGACTCCATCATAGAAGAACATGCATCTGTTGGCAACTTCTTTTGCAAATCCCATCTCATGAGTTACGACAATCATTGTCATTCCTGATGCAGCAAGTTCCTTCATGATTGCGAGAACCTCACCAACCATTTCAGGATCAAGTGCGGATGTCGGCTCGTCGAAAAGCATTATCTCAGGATTCATTGCGAGTGCTCTTGCAATAGCAACTCGCTGCTTCTGACCACCACTTAACTGGTTAGGATAAGCATCGGCTTTGTCAGAAAGTCCCACTCTTGCAAGAAGCTCATCAGCTTTCTTATCAGCTTCTTCCTTACTCATAAGTCCCAGCTTAGTAGGAGCAAGAGTTATGTTTCTTCTTATAGTCATATTAGGGAAAAGGTTAAAATGCTGGAACACCATTCCAATCTTCTCTCTTAATTCATCCACATTTACACTCTTATCTGTAAGATCCTGCTCATGGAATAATACATGACCTTCTGTAGGAGTTTCAAGAAGGTTAAGTGAACGCAAAAATGTTGATTTACCGCAGCCAGATGGTCCGATAATTGCAATAACCTCTCCTTTGCGGACTGTTGTATTGATTGATTCTAATACAACATGATCGCCAAAAGATTTCTTCAAATCCTTAACTTCAAGTATGATTTCGTTAGTATTATCGCTCATTGTTTCTTAACCTCCTCTCAAGTTTCTTAACAAGCTGTGAAAGTCCCATAACCATTACAAGGTAGATGATGGCAACACCAATAAGTGGAAGCATTGGATCATAAGTTATGCTTCGGATAATATCGCCGCCTCTTGTAAGGTCGTTAAGACCGATATAACCGCTGATAGATGTTTCCTTTAACAGAACAATGAACTCATTAGCAAGTGCTGGGAGAACATTCTTGAATGCCTGTGGAAGAATAACACTTATCATAGTTGTTTTATAAGAAAGACCAAGGCTTCGTGCTGCTTCAAACTGTCCGTTATCAATAGACATAATACCTGAACGGAATATTTCGGCAACATAAGCACCTGAGTTGATACCAAATGCAAGTATCGCAACAATAAGCTTGTCAATATGTACAGAACTGAATATTACATAGTAGATAATAAGCAGCTGTACCATAGTTGGTGTTCCTCTGATTACAGTAAGATAAATGTTGCAAATGAAGTTAAGAATCTTCATGTGTCCTGTCTTATCATGGTTAGAACGGACAACTGCAATAAGGAAACCAATAACAACACCCATAAGTGCTGCAAAGAATGCAATAATTACTGTGTTTAACAGACCCTTTAGAAGATAAGTGTATCTTGCTTCTTTGATGAAGTCTGTCTTGAACTTCTCAGCAAAACTCATGCCTGATGCAGAAGCATTGTCGTCACGGACAATAATAACCTGCTTAGAAGTTGTATAAGTAGTTGTGAAATCGATATTTTTCTTACGCTCATCAGTAACTGTCATACCAGCCATACCGAAATCAGCTTTACCAGAAGATACGGCAGTGATAATTGAATCAAATTCCATATCCTCAATTTTTAAATTCATTCCGAGGTAATCAGCAATAGCCTGTGCAATATCAGCGTCAATACCAATAATAGAACCCCCTTCATAGTACTCGTATGGCTTGAAATAAGCATTTGTAGCCATAACAAGAGTTCCATTAGTACGGCTTATACCGTCTGGTGATTTGTAACCAGAAAATGTAGCATTATCGCCAACATAATCGTCAATAAGCTTCTGGATAGTTCCATCTGCCATAAGTACTTCAATAGCCTCATTGAGCTTTGCAGTAAGGGAATTGCCCTTAGCAACACAGATGGCATAATCCTCATTTGCAAATTCTTCTTCAAGAATTGTAAGGTCTGGATTAGCTTTAACAAATGCTAAAGCAGGCTGTTCATCAATAACAACAGCATCAGCTTTACCCTGCTTTAAAGCCTGTATAGCATCAGAACCTTTGTTGTATCTTGATACTGTTGTGCCAGAACCGTCAGTTTCGTAATCACTTACGAGAGTATCACCAGTTGTTCCTAACTGAACACCAATAGTCTTGCCTGCAAGATCATCTACAGAAAATACAGTGTTCTTAATCTTCTTGCCCTGACATGAAGTAAGAAGAACAGAAGAGAACAAGAGAGTGAGGGTCGCAAAAACCAAAAGGAATCTCGACCTGTACTTTTTAAAATTCATTAGTAACTCCTTTCCATGCGAACTGTGGTGTATACGGACGCTGCAAAGCGAATATATTTAGCTGTGGAGCACGCTTTCGCTTCTTGTCGCTAGTAACGGACACTAAGTTCACCGCAATTAGGCTTTCTTCAAAAGCCGCTTGCGGTTTACCAAGTGCCGGCTACTCCGAAGAGCATCCACAGCTAAATATATTCACTTTGCGACTGTGTATACAACAGTTCAATATAATATATTTCATTAATTATACACACATAGTAGGGAAATTAGCAATTAAAATATTTGCGATGGAAGAAAATGTGAGCGTACAGATTAGGATTGGATGTTGAAGCAGAGGAATGCACAGAGGAAGTCCAAAAGGGAAGAAGCGGCGTGGTGGATTGGACGTTGAAGCGGAGGAATGCACGGAGAAAGTCCAAAAGGAACGAAGCGGCGTGGTGGATTGGACGTTGAAGCAGAGGAATGCACAGAGGAAGTCCAAAAGAAGAAAATATGTACATGGAAACAGCCGCCAGGCAGGCGTCTGTTCCCACAGATTGAGGTTATTAGTTAGTCTTGCTGCATATGCCATTGCAAGGTCCGGTGCAGGCACCAGAGGAAGTCTGGCTGTTATTGCCATTATTACATGCGCTCTGGCAGGCTGTGCTGTTAGTATTAAGAGTGTCGGTGCAGTCATTCATGCAAGGCTTCTTGCAGTCTTTTTTTAAGTTACCTTCGCATGAAGGTGGACTTAAATCGAGAGGCTTGATGGCTCTGTCTAAGAGGTTTCCGCAAACAAACTTGATGCAGTCAGATTCTTCACCGGAAACAATGCTTCCCTTAGGCGTTGAGATTCTGCCGGCACTTGTTACGCGGTATCCACAGAAGTAAAGGCTCTGTAAGATGAGAGTGAGACCTACAGTAACCTCGTCATCTGTAGTATCAAGACCTAAAAGCTTAGGTATTGCATAAAGGTTGAGTCCCTGGGTTACAACATTGGCAGATGACAAGAAACCTATACTGTTAAGTGCAGGCGTATAAACAGGTGGAGTTGCGTTATTCGAGTTGTAGGAAACTCCGTAAGGAGCGAATATTTCAAGGGTGACAGATGTCGGATTGGTATCTTCATCATAAGTTGCAGCAGTAGTTGAGTTAGGAAGGTAGACTGCCGTTGGGGTAAGAGTTGCTAATGCTCTGCATGACTCATCATAAAGCGTTATTGCAAATGTTACAGTAAGGTTGGCAAGTTTCACAGAGTAGCAGTTAGGCCTTCCGGCTATCTGGGTGATTTCAACATTTTCATCACCATAAGTGTAGGCTATATCTATAACACTGACTGATGCGTTGGTAGCTGTTGGATAAGTCGTTGAAATATCTGTGCCGACAGCGAATGTGGTACACAGATTAATACCTATCTCATCATAGATAAGAGGGGCAAGAATACTGAGTTCATCGGGGGAACCGCATATCGGGTTCGTGCATACATCAAAGCAGCCATTAGGCATGTTCTGCACGATATTGCTTACAATGCGGGTAGAACCACATTTGCTGCATTTACATTTAGCCATTATCTTTTCCTTCTTCGTTTCTTTACTACATTATATGTTCTATCTACATTCGCGTGACCATATAATAATATAAAAACGGGAGTGTCCTTTTATGGCAAATGTATACACGGCAGGCAGTGACAGACGGCTTATAATCTATAGCATATCACGATATATATTTTTGAGAACGGCGTACATAGACGGTATAGAACGCCCGATAATGCTTGTGTCAGACTTTTTGGACGGACTTTCAGATGTAGTGTTGGGAGACACAATATATTATGCATATCAGAACCAGAACGGAGATATTCTTGTTAAAAATGTGATGAACAACGAAGCACTTTTTCGTGTGAAAAGCAGCGAGAACCCAGATATGCACTGTCCACAGCTTGTAGTAAATAAAGACAGGTTAATGCTGTTTTATATGGTGACAAACCCGCTTACGGACAGACTGTCGCTGCGAGCTGTCTACCCACTGGAAGAAGGTGACAGTCTTAATATTCCTGTTGATTGTGAAAATGTTGATATGTATGAAGTGTTTGGAATGCAGGGAAAAGCATTTTTGTATGTAGACAGTTTCTACGAAATAACATCAGATGGGAAATTCATTAAATGTCAGGATACAGACATGCTGATGCAGAATGAACAGAAAATATCAGAGTACGAAAACCAGCTTAATACATATATGCAGGAAAACAGACAGGCAATACAGACAATAAGCCAGCTTGAGGCAACAATAGAAAGTGTAAAGGCACAGTATAATGAACTTATGGAGACGGCAATTGCGTATAGGGATGAGGCAATTAAGTGGCGCAGTAAGTTTATATAAATTACTTGAAATCTTCCTCCATAATTGCGATAATAATGCAAATGGAGGAATTATGGATAACAGGAAGCTAAACAGAAGGAATTTTTTACTATTATTATTTGTTGTGGCGGCATGTATTATGGGTGGCCGCTCTATATTTGGGTTCTTTGCACTGCTTACAGGATATGAGACTGCGACAACAGAAGTGTCTGCATTTGCAGCTTCTGAGATGTATATGATGTTTCTTTTATTTCTTGTATGTATAATTGGAGGCATTGTTATGAGCTGTCTTAGTAAAGCTAAGGTGAGCAGGACATTTTTTCTGATACGCAATACGGTGCTGATTGTGGCACTTGTGCTTGGTAATATGTCTTTTCCTAATATAACAATCATGAGTACGGTTGTTATGTCTAAATATATAGGTGATACGGGGATGTATGATTTTGCAGTCAGCTCACCGCTTCTTGTGTCAGCGTTAAGACAGCCATATCTGTTCTATACATACATGGCAGCAGAGGGGCTTATGATTATTCTTGCGTGTGTCACAGTGTATAAGTATATTGTAGACAAGAAAAAGAACAGTAATTATAATAATATGTACATGTAAATGTGTCTGCTGCACTAATAAGGTGTGGCAGACAATTTTTGCGTAGTTAACAGATGCACTTAACATGCCGGTTTATATGCGGGAGATAATAAAATGAAGGTAATGACACCACATTATTATAAGGATTTCAGATGCATTGCGGGAGCCTGTACAGATACATGCTGTGCCGGGTGGGATGTCGATGTTGATAAGGATTCTTACAAATATTATAAAACAGTTAAAGGTGCTTTTGGAAAGCGCCTGAAGAGTGTAATGGTACCATCCCAGGACGGAGAATGTACATTTACACTGCAAGAAGGAGGACGATGTCCTTTTCTTAATGATGATAATTTGTGCGATTTATATATAGAACTTGGAGAGGATAAGCTGTGTGAAACATGTGCAGAGTTTCCAAGATTTATTAACGATTATGGCAATATAAGAGAAATTGGCATAGCCCCCTCGTGTAAGACGGCTGGTGAGCTGATGTTTTCATATAAAGATGAACTTACATTTGATACGGTTGAGGATAACAGTCTTACGCTGGAGCCTAATGATATAGATGCATATACATATATGCATCTTCGGCAGGCAAGAATAGTGGCTTTTGGAATAATATCAGACAGGGATATAAGTATATTTGAGAGACTGATGCTCTATCTTGATTATGCAAAGCGTATCCAGAAGCATCTTGATGCCGAAAAGGACGAGCTTATAGCTGGTGTTGCAAAGCGGTTCTGTGGAGCTGATTACAGAGAGGAGCTGCTAGACAAGCTGAAAAGCCGGGATGAGAAGCTGCATGGCAAAAGGCTGATAAAGGGATTGAGACATTTCTTTGATGACTTTAAAGGAATGGAGGTAATCAATCCTGACTGGAATATTCATGTGGCGAGAGTAAGACAGTTCCTAGACGGGCTGGCGGATGATTCTGGGCTTGCAGCGGTAATGAAAACTTACCATGCGGGAAGTGAAGCATTTGCACATGAATATGAGCAGCTTGCAATGTACTATGTGTATAGATACATGCTTGATGCAGTGAATGATTACGATATCCTGCTTAAAGCCAAGAATGCGGTTATAGGCATACTTGCAGTGGACATTATGGCAGCAGCTAATCAGGCGTCCGGCTGTATGCCAGATTTTACAATGCGCGTTGATATAGCACATTTGTATTCAAGACAGTTTGAACATTCATATTACAATTATGAAGTTTATAGAGAGTACTTTGGCATGAAGAGATGTTATTCATATAAGTTTCTTATGGACGCTTTAGTGTCACTGAATTAATGGAGGAAGTTTTCTTATGAAAATGATTATGAGATTCCTTAAGGATTACAAAAAGGAATGTGTTCTGGCACCGCTTTTTAAGATGCTTGAGGCGATATTTGAGCTGTTTGTGCCGCTGGTAGTATCATCAGTTATCGATAAGGGTATTGTTAATGCAGACAAGGGATACATTATGCAGATGTGTCTTATGCTTATACTTCTTGCAATCATAGGACTTGTATGTGCTATCACAGCACAGTATTTCAGTGCCAAGGCTGCAGTTGGTGCAGCAACAGGAATGAGACACAGTTTATTTGCACATATTCAGACATTCTCATTCACAGAGATGGATACACTTGGTACATCGACACTTGTAACAAGAATGACAAGTGATATTAATCAGGTACAGAATGGTATCAACATGGTACTGCGACTGTTCCTTCGTTCACCATTTATTGTATTTGGTGCGATGATTATGGCATTTACTATTGATGTGAAGGCAGCACTTGTATTTGTTGCGGCAATCCCGGTACTTGCACTTATCGTATTCGGTATCATGCTTGCAACAAGACCTATGTACAAAAATGTACAGTCAGGACTTGATAAGATTCTTGGAATAACAAGAGAGAACCTTACCGGTGTGAGAGTTATCAGAGCATTCAATAAGGAACAGGATGAGATTAAGCGTTTCAAAAACGATAACGAAAGCCTTAACAGATTACAGAAATATGTTGGTAAGATATCAGGACTTATGAATCCGCTTACTTATGTTGTTGTAAATGTATCAATAATTGCACTTATATGGATTGGTGGAGTAAGAGTTAACGCCGGTGCGCTTACACAGGGACAGGTCGTTGCACTTTACAATTATATGTCACAGATATTAGTTGAACTTATCAAGCTTGCCAATCTTATCATTACAATAACTAAGGCACTTGCATGTGCAGGAAGAATTGAGTCTGTATTCGATGTAACATCTGGAATGGCAGATGGCAGCGTTAAGGAAGCTGTAGCTAAGGAAGAACAGCCAGGTGTTGAATTTAAGAATGTTTCACTTACATACAGTGGTTCAGGTGCACCTTCAGTTGAAGGAATTAATTTCAAGGCTATGAAAGGCCAGACAATCGGTGTTATAGGTGGCACAGGTTCAGGTAAATCCAGTCTTGTTAATCTTATCCCGAGACTGTATGACGCTACACAGGGTGAAGTACTTGTTGATGGTGTAAATGTTAAAGATTATGATATTGAGGCTTTAAGAAATAAGGTCGGTATCGTCATGCAGAAAGCAGTACTTTTTAAAGGTACTATAAGAGAGAATATGTGGATGGGAAAGAAGGGTGCTACTGATGAGCAGATAGATGAAGCACTTGAGATTTCACAGTCTAAGGAATTCGTAGATTCTAAGCAGGGACGTCTGGATTATGTTATAGAGCAGGGAGGTAAGAACCTTTCAGGTGGCCAGAGACAGAGACTTACTATTGCAAGAGCAATCGTAAGAAAGCCGGATGTGCTTATTCTTGATGACAGTGCATCAGCTCTTGATTTTGCAACTGATGCAGCACTTCGAAAAGCTATAAGGGGAATGAACAATTCTCCTACTGTGTTCATAGTTTCACAGAGAGCGGCATCACTTATGTATGCTGATCTCATTATCGTATTAGATGACGGACAGGTTGCAGGAATGGGAACACATGACGAGCTTCTTGCAAATTGTGAGGTTTATAAAGAGATATATGAATCACAGTTTAAGAAAGCAGATTCAGAAGGGGGTGTAGCATAATGAAGAAGAATAAATCAACATTTGTAAAACTCCTTAAAAGAATTAAGAAGCACAGCTTTTTTATAATACTATCGCTTATTATGGCAGCAGTAACTGTTGCAACTACACTTTATGTGCCAATTCTTGTAGGCCGTGGAATTGATTGCATTATCGGTGTGGATAATGTGGATTTTGCAAAGATTGTGAATATACTTATAAGAATTGGTATATTTGTTGGAATTACAGCACTTTCACAGTGGCTTATGAACATATGTAACAACAGAATCACATATGAAGTAACAAGAGATATAAGAAATGAGGCTATAGAAAAAATTCAGGTGCTTCCACTCAAGTACATTGACGGACATTCATATGGTGAGATTGTGAGCCGTGTAATAGCTGACGTTGACCAGTTTGCAGATGGTCTGCTTATGGGATTCACACAGTTCTTTACAGGTGTCATGACTATACTTGGAACACTTATATTTATGATTACAATCAATGCTAAGATTACACTTGCTGTTGTTGTTATCACGCCACTTTCGTTTTTAGTTGCAAGCTTTATTGCCAAGAAGACCTTCAGCATGTTCAAACTCCAGTCTGAGACAAGAGGCGAGCAGACAGCACTTATTGATGAAATGATTGGCGGACAGAAGGTAGTTAAGGCTTACGGATATGAAGATGAGGCGGTAAGAAAATTTGATGAGATTAATGAAAGACTTCAGAAGTATTCCTTAAAGGCAATCTTCTTCTCATCTATAACTAATCCTTCAACAAGATTCGTAAACAGTCTTGTATATGCGAGTGTTGCGATTGTTGGTGCATTTTCGGCTATCAATGGCGGTATAACAGTCGGTCAGTTATCAAGCTTCTTAAGTTATGCTAACCAGTATACTAAGCCATTTAACGAGATATCAGGCGTTGTCACTGAGCTTCAGAACGCTCTTGCCTGCGCAGCCAGAATATTTGAACTTATTGAAGAAGAACCTGAGATTCCTGATACAAAAGATGCAAAGGTTGTTGATGAGGTTGATGGAACAGTTGACCTTAATGATGTGTGCTTCTCTTATGTGCCAGATAAGAAGCTTATTGAGGGCTTCAATCTTCATGTCAAGAAGGGACAGAGAATTGCGATTGTAGGACCTACAGGCTGTGGTAAAACAACAGTTATTAATCTTCTTATGAGATTCTATGATGTTAACAGTGGAAGCATTGATGTATCAGGAACTGATATAAGACAGATGACCAGAAAGTCTTTAAGACAGGGTTTTGGTATGGTTCTTCAGGAGACATGGCTCAAGTCAGGAACTATAAGAGAGAATATCGTAATGGGTAAGCCTGATGCTACAGAGGAAGAGATTATTGCAGCAGCCAAGGCAGCACATTCATATGGATTCATCAAGAGAATGTCTAACGGATTCGACACAGTTATAGGCGAGGATGGTGGAAGCCTTTCACAGGGACAGAAGCAGCTTTTATGTATAACAAGAATTATGCTTGCAAAGCCGCCAATGCTTATTCTTGATGAGGCTACATCTTCTATTGATACAAGAACAGAGATAAAGATACAGAATGCATTTGCAAAGCTGATGGAGGGAAGAACAAGCTTTATTGTAGCCCACAGACTTTCAACTATCCAGTCTGCGGATGTTATTCTTGTTATGAAAGACGGACATATTATAGAGCAGGGTAATCATGAAGAATTACTGGCTAAGAACGGATTCTATCACAAGCTGTATTACAGCCAGTTTGATACAGCAGCCCAGAATTAATGTGGAGATATATGTATGTTTATAGAGGTGGAAAATATTAGAAAATCATATGGCAGGAAAACGATAGTGCTTAACGGCGCTTCGTTTAATGCTGCCAGCGGAGAGTATATTGCCATAGTCGGTGCCAACGGCTGTGGCAAATCTACTCTTCTGGAGATACTGGCAGGAAGTCTTAAGGCAGATGGAGGAAGTCTTAAGATAGATGGCATTGACGCATTTGCAGATGCGTTGGTGTTTCAGAAATATATTGGTTTTGTGCCACAGGAGAATCCACTTATGGAGAAGCTGTCGGCAAGAGATAATCTTAAATTCTGGTACTGTGATACAGGAAGAAACATGGACGCAGACTTACAGGGCGGTGTTCCTGCAGTGTTAGGAGTGTCAGAATATCTTGACAAACGTGTTGATAAGCTGTCAGGAGGCATGAAGAAGCGCTTAAGCATATGCTGTGCACTGGCTAAGAATCCACCCGTACTTATATTAGATGAGCCGGGAGCTTCATTAGATATTGTGTGTAAACAGGATATTATGAATTATCTGTCTGCTTACACGAAAAGCGGAGGTACAGTCATCATAACAAGCCACGAAGAAGGTGAATTAAAGCTTGCTGACAGAATGTATCTTTTAAAGAATGGTAAGCTTAATGAACTTGACCATCCGGTTACCGGCAATGAGCTTTTAGAGATTATTCACAGATAGATTTAATTGGGGGATTAGATGAGAAGGAAACTGGAATTATTAAAATTGCAGATTAAATCCGCATTTTTATCTATACCGAAGATAATTCTGGGTACGATAGTGACGGCAGTGCTTGTTATTGCAATAAGTACATGCATAGGCATTGCAACGGCACAGGACAGCGACATGAGGATGAAGGTTGCTGTTGTGTATCCTGATTATGATGACACAGAAAACTCTGATTCGGCAGATAATAATAAGGAGTTTCGATATATTAAGATGGCATTCAATTATGTCAGCGAGATAGACACAATTAAGAATGTCTGTACATTTGAATATACTGACAGACAGCAGGCTATAGATGGATTAAGAAATAATTATTATGTTATGGCTATTATTGTGCCAGAGAATATGATAAGTGATATTATGTCGGGCGAGAATACACCTGTTGAGGTTGTGTGTCAGTCAGAGGGTGTTAATAATACTTCGATGATATTCCGTGAGATGGTGAGGGCAGGAGGCTCTGACCTTGCAACTGCAGAGGCGGGGATATATACATTTGACGATTTGTTCAATGGTGTGCTTAAGAATTACAGGGGCTTGCGGGGTACACATGAGAATGAGCTTAATGACATATATCTTTCGTATGCACTTAACAGAAGCATATACTTTAAGACAAGAGATATATCAGTTAAAGAGGGTTTAAGTACAGTACAGTTCTATGTGTGTACGGCGATTGTCATGCTGCTTTTACTCAGTGGAATAACCTGTGCAGGCAATATGAAGGGGGAGAGCAGGTCGCTTGCAAAGAGCCTTAAAGGTGCGGGAATATCAGCATTTGATACCGGAATTGCAAGAACTACCGGAGTTGGCATTGTGTATATAATGATATTTGAAGTGCTTTTTATTATAATTAATGTAATGAGGCTGGGGGTGCCTGCAATATCAGGAGTTCTGGCAGTTTCGACAGTTGGAGAATTCATTGCTTCCATACTGGGGATTGTGGTGCTTGTGTATGCGGCAGTTTCATTTATAAACTGTATATTCTCAGTAGTTGACGACACGGTGTATTCAGTTATTACGGTGTGTATCCTTGGAATGGCGTGCATGTATGCATCCGGATGTATTGTTTCATCAGCATTTCTTGCGCCGGGTGTGAGGGTTATTGGCATGTATCTTCCGACTAACGGCTTATTCACACTTGCATGTCAGATAATCAAGGGAACTGTGGATATCAGTACCATTATGACAAATGTTATGTGGATAATTATATTTCAGGCAGCAGGAGCATTGGCGGTTAAGATAAGGAGAGACAGATAATGAAGAGATTGTTATACTGGCTGTATCTGCTTGTTAAAAGGCAGTTAAAGAATCCTGTGATTGTCGTGGTGCTTATTGCAATGCCTGTTGCAGCGTTAATAATTACGAATACAGCGTCTTTTAAGGAGAAAGAGCCTGTAAGGGTTGGAATAGTGCTTGAAGATGACGATAAGATTGCCATAATGACAAGAGATTATCTTGTAAATGGCGATTATTCAGTTCAATTCTACGAAGCAGAATCGCAGGAAAAGCTTGAGCAGGATATAATGAATAAATACACAGAGTGTGGCTATGTAGTTGGTACCGGGCTTAAGGATAAGCTTGACAGTGGCAGCTACAGAGACATTATAGAGCTTATTATATGCAGGTCAGATTTTGTCAGCTCAATGACAGATGAGATATTCTTTTCTGCTATGTTTAAGGCATATTCGCCTGAGGTTGCAGTTAATTATGTTGATTCTGTAGACATATTTAAAAAGCATTCAGAAAAGGCAGAGGAAGAGATAAGAAAAGGGTACGAGGAATACATATCCGGAGATGACACATTCAGAATTGATTTTAAGGTGCTGGATGGTGTACAGGATAATGGGACACAGCTTGAAGATAAGACAGGAGAGTTTCCGTTAAGGGCATTACTTATAATTCTTGTATATATAGGCGGACTTTTTGGAATCGTGGAATATTATCTTGATAAGAATTCCGGAACATTTATAACACTGCCTCGTATGTACCGTGTGGCAGGAAAGCCGTTGTATGCATTCATATCATGTGTACTTTTTGCAGTATCAGCAATGTTAACACTTGCGGTGGCAGGACAACTTAAGGGGGCAGCAGATATACTTCATATGGTTGTGTATGTAATAGCGGTTACTTTATTTGCATGGCTTGTGGCAATACCTGTAAGGAGAGCCAATGCAATGATTTCAATAATACCGGTGCTTCTTATAGCGTGTCTTATATTATGTCCGGTATTCATTAACATAACGGCATATGTGCCATTTGCAAAATATATAAGAGCATTGCTGCTTCCGTGGTATATGCTTAAGTAGGAGGATGGGATACGGTGAATAATAAGAAAAAACGTATATTTGACATTATCCAGATTGGATATGTGGGTGATGTTGCAAGCCGTACATTTGATATTGCGATAACTGCTGCAATTATAATCAACCTGTTCATTGCGATATTTGATACATTTGAACAGTCAATTCCGTACCAGCCTGTGTTAGATGTTATAGAGTGGATTACAGTTATCGGCTTTACAATTGAATACATACTGCGTGTATGGACGGCAGAATATCTGTATCCTAATAAATGTACAGGTATTGCGAGAATAAAATACATCTTCTCAGGAAGCGGTATTGTTGACCTTTTATCGTTCCTGCCCAATTATCTGCCTGTATTTTTTCCGGCAGGAGCAGTTGCTTTCCGTATGTTCAGGGTTATAAGAATCCTAAGGATATTCCGTGTCAATTCATATTATGATGCGTTAAATGTTATAACAGAGGTAATAAGGCGAAAAAGGGACCAGATATTATCCTCTGTATTCATCATTGTGATGCTTATCATAGCATCATCACTGTGCATGTACAGTCTGGAGCATGAGGCACAGCCGGAAGTGTTTAAGAATGCATTTTCAGGAATATGGTGGTCGGTATCAACACTTCTTACAGTAGGTTACGGCGATATCTATCCTGTGACAGTGCTTGGAAAAATGTTCAGTATTATCATTACATTTCTTGGCGTCGGAATGGTCGCTATTCCAACAGGTATCTTATCTGCAGGTTTCGTTGAGCAGTACAGCCTTATTAAGAAGTCTACAGATTACCTTATGGAGAAGGAACTTAAGTTTATTAAGCTTATTATAACTAAGGACCACAACTGGAATGAAAAGAAGGTATGCGAGCTTAGTCTTCCGAGAGGACTTATTCTTGCAGCAGTGTTAAGAAATGGTGAGACACTTATGCCAAAGGGAGATATGAAGCTTTTTGAGGGAGATTGTGTTGTAATCGGAGCAAGAGACTGTGATGTTAATGTTGATGTAAACCTAAAACAGGTGGAACTGCGTGAACATCATCCGTGGGTTGGACACAAGATAAAAGAACTTGATATATCAAGGCATACACTTATAGTTATGATAAGACGCGGTGATAATGCAATAGTTCCTAATGGTGATACCTTGATTAAATCAGGTGATATAGTATTTGTGTTCTCAAAGCGTTATATGGCAGATGCACAGACAATAAGTGTATAGATGGTGAATGATTATGATGATATTTGTGACAACGACAGATTCATTAACTGATGAAAAGTTATATGAAAAGGCCTATTCGCTTATTCCGGAATACAGGAAAACTAAGGCTGATAAGATGAAAATGCGTGAAAATAAGCTGCAAACCGTGACGGCAGGCCTACTTCTTAATTATGCGGTAGGAAAATGGTCTATAAAAACAGAAGAAAGAGATTATAAAACAGATGAAAATCTATATGAGAAGGTGGATATTATTTCTTTGATTGAAGCGAATAATCCGTACTTTGATTATGAAATAGCATATAATTCGCAAGGAAAACCTTATTTTTTGTCAAATCGTGAAATTTTTTTCAATATTTCACATTCGTCTAATTATGTAGCGTGCGTGATAGGCGACAGACCGGTAGGAATTGATATTGAAAAAGCCCGCAAAGGTAGACAGAATCTGGCAAAACGCTTCTTTGACATATCTGAAGCAGAATGGATTAAAGAGTGCGATAGTGATCAAAGATTCTTCAGAATATGGACATTAAAAGAGGCTTATGGCAAGGCTACAGGTCAAGGTGTGCTTGACATTTTGGACAAAATAGTTTATAGATTAGAGAAAGGGAAAATGAAAGCATATATGTGCGGACTTCCCCAGAATTTCACTATTGTAGAAAAGGAATTTGATGGATTCAGTTTATCGGTAATACAATTGTGAAATCCATATCCGACTATTCATTATACAGTTGAAAAATATTAATAATGGCAGTATAATATAGAATATGTATATCTATGGAAGAGCCTAAGGAGGGTTTATGAGCAGAAATCATTTTAATGAATTAAGTCCATGTGAAGCATTAATTATGAAGCTTATATGGGAAGCACCACAGGATATTCCTGTACAGGAACTTATTGATCAGTTAAGAGACGATTATGGTAAGGATTACGCAAGAACAACAGTTGTTACTTTCGTAGGTAAGTTGAAGGACAAGAGATTTGTTGATACATACCGTAAAGGAAAGGCAGCTTTCATTCATCCACTTCGTTCAGAAGAAGAATATAGAAGACAGCTTTTAAAGGAAGAAGCTGATTTCTGGTTCAACGGAAAGGCTGTTGATATGGTTGCTTCTATTTGTGAATCACAGAAGTTAGAAGACGATGAAGTTAAGAGAATTAAGAAGATTCTTAATGGTCTTAATAAATAATAATTTTATAAGCAAAAGCAATAAAAAACATCACCTGATACGAAAGTCGGATTCGTCAGGTGATGTTTTTTGTTATGCATATATAATATAATTAATGGTTTTTATTCTGATATTCAAGTGCTGCTGTTATGAAGCCTCTGAATAATGGATGTGGACGATTAGGTCTTGACTTTAACTCTGGATGAGCCTGTGTGGCAATAAACCATGGGTGATTCTTTAATTCTATCATCTCAACAATTCTTCCGTCAGGAGATATTCCTGAAAGCATCATACCATTCTCAGTAAGAACTTTTCTGTAATCATTATTAACTTCATATCTGTGTCTGTGACGTTCATGTATAAGCTCTTCGCCATAGAGTTCATAAGCCTTGCTTGTTTTATCAAGTACACAAGGATAAGAACCAAGTCTTAATGTACCGCCGATATCATCAATGCCTTCCTGGTCTGGCATAAGATGTATAACAGGGTGAGTTGTGTTAGGATTAAGTTCAACACTGTGTGCGTCGTCATATCCTATAACATTTCTTGCAAATTCAACAATTGAAAGCTGCATTCCCAGACACAATCCTAAGAATGGAATATTATGTTCTCTGGCATAACGGATAGCTTCAATCTTTCCTTCTGTACCTCTGTCACCGAATCCACCTGGAACTAATATGCCAGATACGTCAGAGAGAAGCTCATCAGCAGTTTCAGGAGTTACAGTTTCTGAATCAATCCATTTGATAGTTACATCACATGAATTATATACACCACCATGCTTTAATGCTTCTACAACACTGATATAAGCATCATGAAGCTGGATATATTTACCGACTAATGCAACAGTTACCTTCTTAGTAGGATTCTTCCAGGCCTTGCACATCGCTCTCCATTCATCAAGGTCTGGTTCTGGACAGTCAAGGTGTAAACATTCACATGCTACCTGTGCAAGATGTTCTTCTTCCATCGCAAGAGGTGCATCATAAAGAATCTCAACATCTAAGTTCTGAAGTACATGAGACTTAGGTACATTACAGAAAAGTGCTATCTTATCCTTGATACCAGCCTCAAGTGGATGTTCGGTACGGCACACAAGAATATCCGGACGGATTCCCATTCCCTGAAGTTCCTTAACACTTGCCTGAGTTGGCTTAGTCTTCATCTCACCAGATGCTTTAAGATAAGGAATAAGTGTTACGTGAATAAGAATTGCGTTCTCATGTCCGACTTCATGCTGGAACTGTCTGATTGCCTCAAGGAAAGGCTGACTCTCGATATCTCCAACAGTACCACCAACTTCTATAATTGCAATCTTAGTTTCATCAGTTGAATAATCTCTGAAAAAACGGCTCTTTATTTCATTAGTAATATGAGGGATTACCTGGACTGTGCCTCCACCGAAATCTCCACGGCGTTCCTTCTGTAATACAGACCAGTATACTTTACCGGTAGTTACATTAGAATTCTTATTAAGGCTCTCATCAATAAATCTTTCATAGTGACCAAGGTCAAGGTCTGTCTCAGCACCATCGTCAGTTACGAAAACTTCTCCGTGCTGGATAGGGTTCATAGTACCTGGATCAATATTAATATAAGGGTCAAACTTCTGCATGGTTACAGAAAAACCACGGGCTTTAAGCAGTCTGCCTAAAGATGCGGCAGTGATACCTTTTCCTAAACCGGAAACAACACCACCTGTTACAAATACATATTTAACAGCCATCTTTTCCTCCAATCTGAATGTGTAATCAAAAAAATATGCAATATTATACAGCCCTGTATTACAAATTTCCATAGTTTAAAGAAAAAAACTAAGAATATAAAGTAAATATAAACATCTTATTAAACACTTAGATTTTGGTTGATTTATATTTTTTCCTTCTTTATAATGAAAACAGACTTATTTGGAAATGCTTAAGATAAGTACAGTATCATATCAGGAGAAGAGTATGGATAATTATAACAACAACGGTTATGACAATGGTTATAATAATAACGATAACCGCAACAATAATCATAATAACAACAATAATAACAAGAAGCCAAAGAATGTTAACCTTATAATATTCATTATTATAGCGGCAGTTGTAACATTTATCGGACTTACGCTTCTTAGCAATATGTTTAGGAATGCAACTTACAAGGAGATAAGCTACGACCAGTTCATGCAGATGATTGATGAAGATAAGGTAAAGAAAGTAGCATTAGAGCAGGACAGAATTCTTATTACACCTGTTGAAGAGGAGAAACAGTCTGGCATAGCAGGAGTTTCATACACATATTATACAGGGTATGTTAATGATGATACTCTTGTACCACTTCTTAAGAGAAAGGGTATTGAGTTTGAAGGATATATTCCGGATTCGAGTTCTTCAATTGTAGAATTTCTGCTTGCATATGTACTGCCATTTTTATTCATATATATAATCTTTGCATTTGTATATAGAAGAATTGCTAAGAATGGTGGAATGATGGGCGGAATGGGCGTTGGAAAGAGCAACGCCAAAGTATATGTCCAGAAAAAGACAGGTGTTACATTCAAGGATGTTGCAGGTCAGGATGAAGCTAAGGAATCACTTACAGAGATTGTTGATTTCTTACATTACCCTGAGAAATATGCCAAGATTGGTGCAAAGCTTCCTAAGGGTGCACTTTTAGTAGGACCTCCGGGAACAGGTAAGACGCTTCTTGCTAAGGCTGTAGCCGGTGAGGCAGATGTACCGTTCTTCTCACTTGCAGGTTCTGATTTTGTAGAGATGTTCGTTGGTGTTGGTGCATCACGAGTAAGAGATTTGTTCAAGGAAGCAACTAAGCAGGCTCCATGTATTATATTTATTGATGAGATTGATGCTATTGGTAAGAGCAGAGATTCCAAGTATGGCGGTGGCAATGACGAGCGTGAGCAGACATTGAACCAGTTACTTGCAGAGATGGATGGTTTTGATTCATCTAAGGGAATATTCATTCTGGCAGCAACTAACAGACCGGAAGTACTTGATAAGGCTTTACTTAGACCAGGTCGTCTCGACAGAAGAATTACCGTTGACAGACCTGATAAGAAGGGAAGAATTGAGACTCTTAAGGTACATTCTAAGGATGTGCTTATGGACGATACAGTTGATTTTGATGAGATTGCAATGGCAACAAGCGGTCTTGTTGGTTCAGACCTTGCCAATATCATTAATGAAGCTGCTATTGCGGCAGTTAAGAATGGAAGAAATGTTGTTACCCAGAAGGACCTTCTTGGTGCTTTTGATACAGTTGTAGCAGGTAAGGAGAAGAAGGAAAGAGTTCTTAGCAAGAAGGAAAAGCAGGTTGTTGCTTACCATGAGATTGGACATGCCCTTATAAGAGCTATCAAGAATAATTCTGATCCGGTCCAGAAGATTACTATTATACCTCATACTAATGGTTCACTTGGTTATGTGCTTAACTTCCCAGAGGAAGAGAAGCATCTTGAGACTAAGGATGAACTTATGACAGACCTTATATCACTTGTTGGTGGACGTGCTGCAGAAGAAGTTGTATTTGGTTCAGTTACTAATGGTGCTTATGATGATATCAAGAAAGCAACTAACCTTGCCAAGACAATGATTACAAGATATGGTATGTCAGACAGATTCGGACTTGTTGCATTATCAACAGTTGAAGATGAATATCTTAGCGGAAGAGCATCTATGAACTGTGCACAGGCAACTGAGGCAGAGGTTGATGACGAGGTAAAGAAGCTTATTGCGTCATGTTATGAAGAGGCTAAGCAGATTATAAGAGAGAACAGAGAAGTAATGGATCAGCTTGCAAGATATCTGTATGACCATGAGACTATCACAGGCAAGGAATTCATGAAGATATTCAGAGAGGCAAAGGGAATACCTGAACCGGTTGATACTTCATTATTCTCAACATCAGAGAAAGTGGCAGAAAGCGTAACATTTAATGAAGATGGAAGCTATTCATCGACAGTTAGTGGTGAGCCGGAAAGCGATATATGGAAGAATATTGGCAGTCATTCAGACGATAATGAATCTGATGATACAGCTAAAGAAAAAGAAGATGATTAATAATAAAGGGGCATATCACATTGTGATATGCCCCTTATATCAACGCTTATTCTTTTCAGATATGTGTGAATGATATCCTGACGAAGTGCTTTCAATAGATTGTGAAGCAACGTCAGCAGCATCTTTAAGAGCGGTCTGTTCAGACTGTTCTTTAGCAGAACTGATTCTGAATTCAATTTTTTTAAGAAAAACATATGTAAGATATTCACGGGACGGAGTTGGGATAATACATCCATAAATGTAGCGTTCTCCATACAACTGGCTGCGTATGATAAAACATTTAAAATGAAAGTTAAACTGCTTTCCGTTTGCCTGATCTGAAAATGTTATATACGTATTATTATAGTTATATAATAGTTCGTTGCTGGTCGAAAATGAAAGTCCTTTATCACTGACATCAATTAACGTTACCGGAATATCAGCTTCTGTGGTATCTGATGAGATATGTCCCAAAGCCATGGTTGAAATGCGCTGATTAAATCTTCTGTCGCATTCAGAGGCAATGCTGGCAAAAACATTGGTCGAGATTTTGTAGTAAGCAGATGCGAAACCGGTTGATTTATAAGTGATAGTTTCTATGTTAATATTCTTCCAGACTACACGGTTCTTTGTTGCTGGGTCTATGGTATAAAGATTAAATAAAATATCCTTATAAGAAGGAAAATCTATTACAGCACCTTTTGATGTAAAAGGCGCTATGAGAATGTAGCCATTCTTGGATGCAACAACAGAGGAAGGCATCTCGTAGCTGACATTATCTATGGATATTTCAATTGAAATTGGCCCGCCTACGGGAATATCAGATATTAACATAATACAACTCCCTTACATTAATAATTAAATATAGAATATCATAAAATTGCTGATTAATAAACGAAAATATGTTATATTTTTTTACATAGGGAGGATATGTTATGAGTTTTACACATTTGCATGTGCATACTGAATATTCATTGCTGGATGGCTCCAGTAAGATAAAAGAGATTACTAAACGGGCAAAGGAACTTGGCATGGACAGCCTTGCAATAACAGACCATGGTGTGATGTATGGTGTTATTGAATTTTACGAGGCGGCTAAGAAGGCAGGAATCAAGCCTGTTCTTGGCTGTGAGGTGTATGTAGCTCCGGGGTCAAGGTTTGATAAAGGCGCAGGACAGAGTGAGGATAAATATAATCACCTTGTATTATTGGCAGAGAATAACACCGGATATCAGAATCTTATGAAGATAGTCTCAAAGGGGTTTACAGAAGGCTTTTACTATAAGCCGAGAGTAGACAAGGAAGTGCTAAGGGAATATCACGAGGGAATTATTGCTACGAGTGCGTGCCTTGCAGGTGAGGTGCAGAGATATCTGTCAAGAGGCATGTATGAGACTGCAAGAGATGCTGCACTTGAACTTCAGGATATATTTGGAAAGGGAAATTTCTTTCTTGAATTACAGGATCACGGAATAGCAGAACAGCACTATGTCAATCCACAGCTTATGCGTATGCATAATGAGACCGGAATTGAACTGGTATGTACGAATGATGTTCATTATACCTATGCAGATGATGTAGATGCACATGATATATTATTGTGTATACAGACAGGCAAGAAGCTTTCTGATGAAAACAGGATGCGATATGAGGGTGGACAGTTCTATTTAAAGTCAGAGGAAGAGATGGCGGAATTGTTCAAATACGCACCGGAAGCAGTTGAGAACACTCATAAGATAGCAGAAAGATGTAATGTTGAGATAGAATTCGGAGTTACAAAGCTGCCAGCATTTGATGTGCCTGAAGCATATGGAAAGAATTCGTGGGTGTATCTTAATGCTTTATGTTATGAGGGATTAAAGAAGAGATATCCGGACAAGACCGCAGATGTATGCATTGAAGATATTATAGAGCAGGCAAAAGCATCAATAGTTGCAGACAGAAAAGATGTTGTTATAAAAAGGGCAGAGGATTCGAATGATATATTCCAGAGACTTTCTTACGAGCTGTCGGTTATCTATTCGATGGGATATGTCGATTATTTCCTGATTGTGTGGGATTACATTAATTATGCCAAGACACATGATATTCCGGTTGGACCCGGACGAGGCTCGGCGGCAGGAAGTCTTGTGTCATATTGTCTTGGAATAACAACGCTTGACCCTGTTAAATACAATCTTGTATTCGAACGATTTCTGAATCCTGAGCGTGTGTCCATGCCCGATATTGACGTGGACTTTGCACCAGAAGGCAGACAGAAGGTTATTGATTATGTTATAGAAAAATATGGTAAAGAATGTGTGTGCCAGATAATCACATTTGGAACTATGGCAGCAAGAGCCGTTATTAAAGATGTCGGAAGGGTTATGGATCTTCCATATGCGATGGTTGATAACATTGCGAAGATGATACCACAGAAGGTTGGAGTTACGATTGACAGTGCAATGAATGGTGACGCAGACAGGGACATTAAGCCAAATGCTGAATTTAAGGCATTGTATGAAGCTGATGAGACAGTGAGAGATCTTATAGATAAAGCAAAGAGACTTGAAGGACTGCCAAGGCATGCTTCAGTTCATGCATCAGGTGTTCTTATCAGTCAGAAGGATGTTGGAGAGTATGTTCCGGTTGCAGTTGGAGCAGATAATGTTAAGGTTACGCAGTTTGAAGGTCCTACTCTGGAACATTTGGGACTGTTAAAATTTGACTTTTTAGGTCTTAGAAACTTAACTGTAATCCAACAGACTGAAAAATGTGAACAGCAGATTGACCCTGCATTTTCGGTGGATAATATACCATATAACGATAAGGCTGTATTTGAATGTATAAGTCAGGGCAAATGTGCAGGTATATTCCAGTTAGAGAGTGGCGGAATGAAAAACTTCATGAAAGAGTTAAAACCGGATTGTTTAGAGGATTTAATTGCCGGTATATCGCTTTACAGACCGGGACCAATGGATTTCATACCACAGTATATTAAAGGAAAAGAGAACGCGGGAAACATAACTTATGAATGCCCGCAGTTAGAGCCAATCTTAGAGCCGACATATGGCTGTATGGTTTATCAGGAGCAGGTTATGCAGATTGTCCGTGACCTTGCCGGATATTCGTGGGGCGGTAGTGATAATGTGCGAAGAGCAATGGCTAAGAAAAAGCTTGATGTAATGGAGCAGGAACGTCAGAATTTCGTATACGGTAATGAATCTAACGGAGTACCAGGCTGTATTAAGAATGGCATAAGTGAACAGACAGCCAATAAGATATATGATGAGATGATGGACTTTGCAAAATACGCATTTAACAAATCACATGCGGCATGCTATGCGGTTGTGGCATATCAGACAGCATATCTGAAAGTACATTTTCCTGTACAGTATATGGCATGGCTGATATCAAGTGTAACTGATAAAACAAGTAAGGTCGCAGAATATATTCTTGCAGCTAGAGAGATGGGAATTAGTATTCTTCCTGTTGATGTCAATAAATCAGTTGCTGAGTTCGGTGTTGAAGGTAAGAACATAAGGTTTGGATTTAATGCGGTAAAGAGTATGGGAAGACCTACAATTACTGCGATTATTGAAGAAAGAACCAATAATGGTGATTTTCACTCCATGCAGGATTTTATTACAAGGATGGCAGGGGTAATTAATAAGAGAACAGAGGAACATCTTATACTTGCAGGTGCATTTGACACATTTGGTAATACAAGACGGGGCATGATGAATGTCTATGAGAGAATGATTGATAGTGCTGTTAAGCAGAATAAAGATGCTATTTCAGGACAAATGTCACTATTCGATTTCGTAAGTGAAGAGGATAAACAGAGCCTTGAAATGAAAGTGCCTGATATTCAGGAGTTTGAAAAGGAGGATCTGCTTGAACGTGAAAAAGAAGTTCTCGGTGTATATGTAACAGGACATCCGCTGGATGAATATACTGGTATGTGGGAGAAGCATATTTCTGCGAGAAGTACAGATTTTCTTATTGATGAGGAAACTGGACAGGCAAAGCTTATGAACGGTTCAAAGCAGACGATAGGTGGCCTTATAAGTAATATTAAGGTCATTACTACCGGTTCAGGGCAGCAGATGGCATACCTTACAATAGAAGATTTTGTTGGAAGTGTTGAGGTAATTATGTTTTCAAGAAATTATCAAAAATATAAAAGACTTTTTGATACGACCAACAAAGTATTTGTTACGGGAAGAATACAGGCAGATGCCGACAAACCAGCGAGACTTACGGCAGACAGTGTTGTGAGCTTTGACAGTGTTCCAAGAAGATTGTGGCTCAGGTTTGACAGTCTTGCTGAGTATGAGACACACAGGGATGAGCTTGCTGATATTTTCAAAGAATCGGACGGTAAAGACACAGTTACAATATATTGTGTGGCAGAAAAACAGAGAATAGCGCTTCCACAGAGTCAGTGCGTGAAGGTAACATCAGACCTGCTTTATATTCTTAAGAGTAAATATGGTGAGAAAAATGTTGCTACAACATAAATTTTAATTAACATTGGTAAAAAATTATCAAAAAAAGAAGATTTTTCTTTTATAATGTGGTAACATAAAGCAGAAAATAATATTAAGAGATAAGAAAGGGGAAGTTATGGCAAAGGAAATTAAAACAATCGGCGTATTAACAAGTGGTGGAGATGCTCCAGGCATGAATGCTGCTATCCGTGCAGTTGTAAGAACTGCTTTGAATAAGGGACTTAAGGTCAAGGGTATTCAGAAGGGCTATAACGGACTTCTTAATGATGAGATAATTGATATGGACAAGCGAAGCGTTGCTGATATTATCCAGCGTGGTGGAACAGTCCTCTATACAGCACGATGCATGGAATTCATGACTGAAGAAGGTCAGAAGAGAGGTGCTGAAGTATGCAGAAAGCATGGAATTGACGGTATAGTTGTAATCGGTGGAGATGGTTCTTTCAGAGGTGCACAGAAGCTTGCAGCACAGGGAATTAATACTATCGGGCTTCCGGGAACAATTGATCTTGATATTGCATGTACAGATTATACTATTGGATTTGATACTGCTGTTAATACAGCAATGGAAGCTATTGATAAGATAAGAGATACATCTACATCACATGAAAGATGCAGTATTATTGAGGTTATGGGAAGAAATGCAGGATATATTGCATTGTGGTGTGGTATTGCCAATGGAGCAGAGGATATCCTTCTTCCGGAAAGATATGACAATGATGAGCAGGCTCTTATTAATCATATTATAGAAGGAAGAAAGAAGGGCAAGAAACACCATCTTATTATTAATGCTGAAGGTATCGGACATTCTACAGGAATGGCAAGAAGAATTGAAGCTGCAACAGGTATTGAGACAAGAGCTACTATTTTAGGATACATGCAGCGTGGTGGTTCACCAACATGTAAGGACAGAATGTATGCGTCTATTATGGGTGCTTATGCGGTTGATCTTCTTGCTGAAGGAAAGAGTAACAGACTTGTAGCATACAAGGATGGTAAGTTTGTTGATTATGATATTGATGAAGCACTTGCCATGACTAAGGATATTAATGATTATGAATTTAATATAAGTGCATTACTTTCTAAGTAATGCATGGCAGAAAGGTAACCTCATAATGATAACCAGTACGAGCAGTTCACAGGTAAAGCATGTTATATCATTGCTTTCTAAGGCCAGGGAAAGAAAGAAGAATAAAGAATATGTTGTAGAGGGAGTCCGCATGGTATCTGAGGTGCCGGCAGATTTACTTGTAAAGATATATATGTCTGAAAGATTTCATAGTAACAATCCTGAGTATGTGCATGAGCTGGTTAAGAAGCAGGGGATTTCTTCTGACAGTATTGAGATTGTCGCCGATAATGTATTTGACAGAATGTCACAGACACAGACACCACAGGGAATTATGGCGGTTGTAAGAATGAAGGACAGCAGTATTTCAGATATGCTTACCGACAATCCGTTGTTGATTCTTGTTGAGAATCTTCAGGATCCGGGTAATCTGGGAACTATATTAAGGATGGGTGAAGGTGCAGGTGTTACCGGAGTTGTTATGAGTTCTAATACTGTGGATATATATAATCCTAAGACAATAAGGTCAACAATGGGTTCTATATTCAGAGTGCCATTTGTATATGTGCAGGATTTTAGCGATGCAGTTTCACAGTGTCAGAATGCTGGAATTAAGGTATATGCTGCACATCTTGACGGAAAGAATACATATCTTGGTGAAGATTACAGGGAAGGAACAGCATTTCTAATAGGCAATGAGGGAAATGGACTTACAGATGATATCACTAAGCAGGCAGATACACTTATAAGAATTCCGATGCAGGGAGAGGTTGAATCTCTTAACGCGGCAATAGCATGTACAATTCTTACATACGAAGCTGTCAGACAGAGAAGTGTGTAGATAACCAACTATATATATGGTCATATACTATATTTTGCAAAATGAATTTAATAAACAAACCCGTAAACCCGCTCATAGAGCGGGTTTTAACATATTTGACAAATTACTGTAACTTTGCTATTATATTTCCGTAATAAATTGTAACATTTCTGTAACAATTTACAGGCGAAGCTAAATAAGCCGCCGGAAAGGGAAGTATAATATGAAACTTAGAAGTAGCAAAGCTGCTTGCTATGTGGGAGTTGCGATTGTGTTATTTATGACACCGGTTCTTCCAGCAGTGGCAACTACCTATGAGAAAACACAGAATACTGACACGGGAATTAAGGTTGCATCTTATTCAGCTAATACAGAAGAGGTTCTTGTGACTGGGTATGAAGAAACAGGAACATACAAGAACAAGGCAGTAGCAATTACTGATCCTTATCTTGATGTTTATGACACTTCTGACGAAGAGACAGCGCAGGTTGTGGGAAGATTATATACTAACACACTTGTGGATGTTGATATGGTCGGAAAGGAATGGACTAAAGTTAGTTCAGGAAACTGCGAAGGTTATGTACAGACACAGTGCTTATGTTTTGGAGAAGAAGCAGAGGCTATAGCAGAACAGATTGGAACAGATAATCTTCTTGCAGGATATACAATAGCAGAGATTGAAGCTATTGAAGCAGAAGAAGAGGCTGAAAGACTTGCAGAAGAAGCAAGACTTGAGGCAGAGGCAGAAGCTGAAAGAGCGGCAGCTGCAGCAGAGGAAGCAAGACGACAGAAGATAATTGCTAATACAATATCAGGAACAGATATAACATATAACCCAACTATGAGCGTATCAGATGATGATATATGGCTTATGGCATGTATCATAGACTGGGAGGCTGCATATCAGCCATATGCAGGAAAGCTCGCTGTTGCAAATGTTATTCTTAACAGAGTGCGAAGCGGACATTATCCGGGTACAGTTTCGGGTGTTGTTTATCAGAGATCACAGTTCTCTGGTGTATCAGATGGCGCTGGTAATCCATCAGACAGATTTGCAGTAAGACTTGCAAATGGTCCGAGAAACACAGAATGCATGCAGGCAGCACTTGAAGCATTATCAGGTGTTAATAATATAGGTGGTTATACATCATTCAGGGCATTATATACTGTAGATGTTAACAACTATTCAGATTTTGTAATAATTGGAGATCATATATTCCATTAAGGGATAAAAAAGGTGGTGTGGTTTTCTTCCGTACAAACTACGCTACATAATAATAAGCATTGAGCGTGGAAGGCTGTTTAAGTTCTCGTTACGCTGTCAACGCACATCCGTGTGCGAGACAGCTCGCGCGTCCGTCCGTGGACGCGCGTACACTTAGGTAGTGACTTTGCTCAATGCTTTTATTATGTGCATAGTTTGCAGTCAGAAAAGCCACACCACCTTTTTTATTGGCGGACGGAAGGTGTGGCAGATGCGGAATATTCATGGGACGGGGCAAAGCCCCTCCCATGAATTTTGATGGAAAGTAGAGTGGTTGTGCAGCCTTTTAAACTGGCAGCCGAAAGGTGAACCAGTCCGGAGAGGTGTAGGAGAGGAAAGCTACTCTGCCCTGAATTTGGAGAAGTGTGGAGAAAGGGAGGTTGTGGGAGATGGCGGAAAGCTGACTTTAAACTGAACGCATAATAAAGGTACTGGGCATGTAGAAAGAATGAGTGTACACGCGTCCATGGACGGACGCGTGAGCTGGCGCGCACAAGGATGTGCGTTGCCAGCGTTAACGGTCGGGGACGAAGCATGGAACGCCCAGTGCCTATTATTATGCAGAGAAGTTTAACGGAAGCTATCCACTATCTCCCACAACCGACCGTTTTGCAACTACACAAATTAAACAACGCATTTGACGAAGAACTATAATTGCGATAGAATGAACAAAGTTATTAATTATTCAATGTAGGCGAATTTGCCATACAGACAGGAGGATGTCATGGATTTAAAGGGACGCGACTTTTTAACACTCAAGGATTACACACCTGAGGAGATTTTATATTTGATAGACTTAGCAGCAGAGCTTAAGGATAAGAAGAAAAAGGGCATTGTAGAACAGCCACTTATCGGAAAGAATGTTGCACTTATATTCGAGAAGACAAGTACAAGAACACGTTGCTCATTTGAGGTGGCAGCACATGACCTTGGTATGGGTGTTACATATCTTGACCCTACAGGTTCACAGATTGGAAAGAAGGAGAGCATTGCTGATACAGCAAGAGTTCTCTGCACAATGTTTGAAGGAATCGAATACAGAGGATTCGGTCAGGAGATAGTTGAAGATCTTGCAAAATATTCAAGCGTGCCGGTATGGAACGGACTTACTAACGAATACCATCCAACACAGATGCTCGCAGATATGCTTACAATCAAGGAAAAGCTTGGCAGATTAAAGGGCGTTAAGTTCGTATACATGGGTGATGCAAGATACAACATGGGTAATTCACTTATGATTGTCTGCGCTAAGTTAGGACTTCATTATACAGCCTGCACAGCTAAGGAATATTTCCCAGACAAGGAACTTGTTGCACAGTGTGAGGAATGGGCAAAGATAAGCGGTGGTTCTGTAACACTTACAGAAGATGTTAAGGCAGGAACTAAGGACGCAGATGTATTATACACAGATGTATGGGTATCAATGGGCGAGCCTGATGAAGTATGGGCTGAAAGAATCAAGGCACTTCTTCCATATCAGGTTAACAAGGCAGTTATGGACAATGCTTCTAAGGACGCAATATTTATGCACTGTCTTCCTGCATTCCATGACCTTAAGACTAAGATTGGTAAAGAGATTCATGACAAATTCGGTCTTGACGAGATGGAAGTTACTGATGAAGTATTTGAGTCAGAGCAGTCAGTTGTATTCGATGAGGCTGAGAACAGAATGCATACAATAAAGGCTGTAATGGCAGCTACACTTGGAGCTTATAAGTAAATTGGACGTTAGAGTGGCGTGTGTCATGCCGGAAGTCCAAAATCGGGAAGCCGACACGCGGAATTGGACGTTAGAGCAGTGGAAAGACATGTGAAAGTCCAAAATCAGGACGACACAGCATGAAATAGTAATTCACCAGATATTTATTATGGAGGCGTTATGTATTATACAACGAGTGGCGCGTACAGAAAGAGCAAGATGCTCATAGACTATGCCAATATAGCACTCACATTTGCAATAGGAGTAGTATTCATAATTATACTTTTCCTTCGCAGCGGAAGCGGAATATTATTCGCTGTGGAATTCATGCTGGGAGCATTAGTTAACGGACTTACAGCGGCTAAGAATTTCATGAGCGACAGAACAGTGTCAGGCGTTATTCTTACGGTTGTTACGTTAGGACTTCTGCTTATGGCAGTAATAGCATGGCGGGTAATGGTATGAAGACTAAGATTTTAAATGTTTTGAGAAAATCAGATGGATATGTGTCAGGACAGGCACTGTGCAATATGTTGGGGGTTTCAAGAACGGCTGTCTGGAAGGTGATAAACCAGTTAAAAGAAGAAGGCTATGTTATAGAGGCAGTCCAGAATAAGGGATATCATATAACAAAGTATCCTGATATTCTTACATCAGGCGAGATAATGAGTCAGCTTACCTGTGTGGATACAGGCAGTACAACCGGGATTATCCGCGATGTAGTGTATTATGACGAGACAGATTCTACTAACAACGAAGCTAAGAGAGCGGCAGAGAGAGATAATGCAGCGGATGGAACACTTTATATAACAGAGAGCCAGACAGGTGGTCGGGGAAGACGCGGACGAAACTGGGTTTCTCCTGCAGGAAGTGGGATATGGATGTCGCTTCTTTTAAGACCGGATATAGCACCAGTCAATGCGTCAATGCTTACAATAGTGGCAGCCATGGCTGTTCAGGAGGCAATCCACAAGGTTATTACAGAGGACGGACATGTCGCAGAGTGCCGTATAAAGTGGCCTAATGATATAGTTCTTAATAAGAAGAAAGTATGTGGAATATTAACAGAGATGAGTGCTGAGATGGATTACATACATTATGTGGTTATCGGCATGGGAATTAATGTTAATACGACAGAATTTGATGATTCAATCAAGGCAACAGCTTCTTCATTGTATCTTGAGACTGGCGACCATCTGAAAAGAAGCCGTATAGTAGCCGCATTTTCAGAGAGCTTTGCAAAGTACTATGATACATTTGTTAAGACACAGAATCTGGCTGGGCTTAAAGAAGACTATAATTCAATGCTTGTCAATAAGGGCGGCGACGTCAAGGCAATATATGCTGACAAGGAAATTGTTGGAAAAGCACTTGGAATCAATGATGAGGGCGAGCTTATCATTAAGACAGACGAGGGCGAGAAGATTATCAGAACCGGAGAGGTTTCTGTGAGAGGATTATATGGATATGTTTGATGAAAATGTAGTTTTATGTGTATCTAATTCTTATGAGAAGAAATACTATTTTAACCCTGATTTTGATAAGCTTCCTGATGATGTAAAGAACGAGTTAAAGATTATGTGCGTTCTTTTCACAGAGGAAGTAGGCGGAATACTTGATATGGAATTCGATGAGGAGGGCAATCTTTTGTTCAAATCATCAGCTGACGAGGGTGATTTACTGTATGACGAGATAGCATGCGGTATGCTCGTCAAGAAGTATCAGTATGAGAAGAGAGAGCTTCTTGAATCACTTGAGATGTTCTTCAAGGTATTCTTCTTAGGCATGGAGTAATTATGAGAATTGGAAATGTTGAGATAAAGAACAATATTGCATTGGCACCGATGGCAGGAGTAACAGACCTGCCATTTCGACTTTTATGCAAGGAGCAGGGCTGTGGGCTTATGTGTACAGAGATGGTCAGCGCCAAAGCAGTGCTGTATAACAATAAGAATACAGAAGACCTGATGAAGACGGTGCCGGGGGAGCGTCCGCTTGCATTGCAGCTTTTCGGTTCAGACCCTGATATCATGGCAGATATAGCGAAGAGACTTTCTGAAAGAGAGTTCGATATAATTGATGTCAATATGGGATGTCCTGTTCCAAAGGTAGTCAATAATGGCGAAGGTTCGGCACTTATGAAGGACCCTGTGCTTGTCGGAAGAATAGTCGAGAAGATGGCTGATGCACTTGATAAGCCACTTACTATCAAGATAAGGGCAGGATTTGATGAGAATAGTATAAATGCACCTGAGATAGCACATGTTATTGAGGAGTCAGGCGGGGCTGCCGTTGCAGTCCATGCAAGAACAAGGCAGCAGTATTATTCAGGACAAGCAGACTGGGATATAATAAGACAGGTCAAAGAAGCAGTATCGATTCCAGTTATTGGTAATGGCGATATTAAAAGCGGCGAAGATGCTGTTAATATGATGAAGCAGACAGGTTGTGACGGAATAATGATTGGAAGGGCCGCAAGGGGAAATCCATGGATATTCAGACAGGTTTCTGAATATATGAATAATGGTACAATAATTGCACCTCCGTCTGTTGAAGAAATATGCCAGATGATTAAGAGGCATGCCAAAGGACTGTGTGAGATAAAAGGTGAGTTTACAGGAATCCGCGAGATGAGAAAACATTTTGCATGGTATACAGCAGGAATCAAGCACGCAGCGGCATTAAGAAATGAAGCTAACCAGGTTACTAATCTGGAACAGTTTGATGGGCTTGTGGATAGGATACTGGAAGGGTTACATTGACAGACAGGAACTGATAGTTTATAATATTGTGACGCTTGTGGGGTTTTATTCTCTAGTAGAGCAGAAGCATATTAGTGTAGCATATATAGAAAGGTGATAAGAACATGGCAGAGAAACAGTTTCTTACTAAAAAGGGGTATGACGAAAGAGTAGCAAGACTTGAGGAGCTTAAGGTTGTCAGAAGAAAGGAAGTTGCCCAGAAGTTAAAGGAAGCAAGAGAGCAGGGCGATTTATCAGAGAACGCTGAGTACGATGCAGCTAAGGACGAGCAGAGAGATATCGAAACAGAAATTGCAGAACTTGAAGCAATTCTTGCTAACTGTGAGGTTATTCAGGATAACGATAAGAATAAAGATGTAGTTAAGATGGAGAGCGTTGTTGTACTTCACGACGTAGAATTCGATGAGGATATCGAGTATACAATCGTTGGTTCATCAGAGGCAGACAGCCTTAATAACAAGATTTCTAATGAGTCACCACTTGGTGCAGCTCTTATTGGAAAGAAGAAGGGTGATACTGTTAAGGTAGAAGCACCTGTTGGAGAGATTGAATATACAGTTGTATCTGTAAAGAACGACTAATAAAGATATATTTCAGTAACGTATAGAAAAGGAGATACTCATTCATGGGAGATAATAAATCTGCACAGCAGCCTGACGTTAACGAGCAGATTAAGGTTCGTATGGAAAAGTTAAAGAACCTTCAGGACGCAGGTAAGGATCCATTTCAGATAACAAAGTATGATGTAACACATCACACAGACGAAATAAGAACTATCTATGAAGCACATGAGAAGGAACTTCTCGGTGACAGACCAGCAGTTAATACTGAAGGTTTAGATGAGCAGCAGGCAAGAGAAGCAGTTACTGCTGATTACAATGAGAGAAGAGCTATTATGGATGCTTCTCCAATCAATGTAAGCTTTGCTGGACGTATGATGTTCAAGAGAGTAATGGGAAAGGCATCTTTCTGTAACATTGCTGATCTTAAGGGCAGAATGCAGGCATATATTTCAAGAGATGCAATTGGCGAAGAAGCATATGCAGACTTCAAGAAGTCTGATATCGGTGATATCTTTGGTATCAAGGGATTTATCTTCAGAACTAAGACAGGAGAGATTTCAGTTCACGCTGAGGAGATTACTCTTCTTTCTAAGAGTTTACAGGTACTTCCAGAGAAGTTCCACGGAATCACAGATACTGATATGAGATATCGTCAGAGATATGTTGATTTAATAATGAATCCTGAGGTTAAGGAAACATTTGTAAAGAGATCAAAGATTATCAAGGAAATCAGAAAGTTCCTTGATGGCAGAGACTTCATGGAAGTTGAGACACCAACACTTGTATCTAATGCTGGTGGTGCTGCCGCAAGACCATTCGAGACTCATTACAACGCACTTGACGAGGACGTTAAGCTTCGTATTTCATTAGAGCTTTATCTTAAGAGACTTATCGTTGGTGGTCTTGAGAGAGTTTACGAAATCGGACGAGTATACCGTAACGAGGGTGTTGATACAAGACACAACCCTGAGTTCACACTTATGGAGCTTTACCAGGCATACACAGATTACGAAGGAATGATGGAACTTACTGAGAGCATGTTCAGACACCTTGCTGAGACTGTATGCGGTACAACTAAGATTACTTACAACGGCACTGAGATTGACCTTGGAAAGCCATTCAGAAGACTTACTATGAATGACGCAATTAAGGAATACGCCGGTGTTGATTTTGATACAATTAAGACTGACGAAGAAGCTAAGGCTCTTGCTAAGGAGAGAGGAATTGAGTTCGAGGAGCGTCACACTAAGGGCGACATCATCAACCTCTTCTTTGAGGAGTACTGCGAGGAGAATTTAATCCAGCCTACATTCATTATGGATCATCCTCTTGCAATATCTCCACTTACTAAGAAGAAGCCATCTGATCCAGAGAAGGTTGAGCGTTTCGAGCTTTTCATTAACACATGGGAAATGTGTAATGCGTACTCAGAGCTTAACGACCCAATCGACCAGAGAGAGCGTTTTGCACAGCAGGATAAGAACGCAGAGAACGGCGACGAGGAAGCACAGCACACAGATGAGGATTTCCTTAACGCACTTGCAGTAGGTATGCCACCAACAGGCGGTATCGGTTACGGTATCGACAGACTTGTTATGCTTCTCACTGACAGCAGCGCTATAAGAGACGTTCTGCTGTTCCCCACCATGAAAACACTTGACAAGTAATGTCAGGAACATACTGAAATGCAAATGGGCAATCCTTTTATGGGGTTGCCCATTTTTGGAAACTCAGAAAACAAAATGCCCAAATTTACAGACAAAAAATTATCTTGTTAATGGAAGAAAGCAATAATTTGCAGTTTATCAAACACATTCAAAAACAGAAGGAGAAATTCAAATGAATACCGAACAGTTTTTTTCAAAAATAATGGACATCTGCGTCTGGGACAGGGCAGGCAATGATAAGGAAGTTTTAAGCCCGTTGATCGAATACCTGTCATGTCAATCCGATGATGAAATATATTCTTTTGATGATATCATGGCAGAATTATTATATGGTCTCGACACGAAGAAAAACTTTAAAACAGCCTGCAAATACTATGACCATTCAGATGATACTTTTTTATATTCGAGATGTGTTGCGCTGATAAATGGCGCAGATTATTATAAAAAGGCTCAGCAGGGAAAAGTCAAAGGCCTTTGGACATCGGAATTTGAAGCCATTTTATATGTACCCCAAGCAGCCTGGGCAAAAAAGCATGACTGCGATCAGAATGACTATCCCCATTCGACTGCACTTTGTTACGAAACGGGAAGCAACACCGAAAAGTGGAAATAAGATGTGCTTTTCGTAATATGTCTCAACGAGACGGCAAGTAATGTATAATACTAATCCTCAATCAACCTATAGACAAAGCCGACAGAACGATTAAAGATTAGAGCGTATCTGAAAAGAAAAAGTTGCACAAAAAGCCCTCAAATGGTATAATAAAAGAAAAAGCCAAAGGAGAAGTGCAAATGGGCGCAAAACGATATGAATTAAGTGATGAACAGTGGGAACAGATCAAGGAAATGTTCCCCAAAGCGAAAACGGGAAGACCGCCCAAGGATAACAGAATGATGATGAATGCAATTCTATGGCTTGCACGCAGCGGAGCTGCGTGGGCAGATATTCCTGAACGCTATGGTTCATACAAAACAGTATACAGTCGTTTTTGCAAATGGAGAGATGACGGTACACTTCTTCGTATTTTTGAGACTCTGAACGAAGATGCAGATTTTGAAAATCTCAGCATAGACAGCACCTCAATTAAAGCACACCCACAAAGTGCGGGTGCAAAAAAGGGGCAGTAAACGCTGAAAACAACCAGTTTATCGGTGTAAGCCGAGGAGGTAAAACAACCAAGATCCACGCTGTTGTAGATGGATTGGGTAATCCTGTTTACTTTATGCTTACAGGTGGTCAGGTTCACGATTCCAAGGCGGCAGTAGATGTTTTATCGGGAATTAATATATCAGGCAGTAATATTCTCGGCGATAAAGCCTATGGAACAGAAAAAATCAGAACTTACATTACCGAGCAAAATGCAAAATACACAATTCCGCCAAAGGAAAACAATTCTGACCCGTGGTATTGTGATTACTGGTTGTATAAGGAACGTCATCTGGTTGAGTGTTTTTTCAATAAAATCAAAGCTTTTCGCAGAGTTGCTACTCGTTATGATAAGCTTGCTTCATCGTTTCTTGCTTTCGTACACGTCGCTTCCATTTGGCTTTTGTCTAAATGATACAACTCTTTTGAGTTTTCAGATACGCTCTAATGAGTCTATGCCTGTAAGAAGCGCAAATATGATATTTTATAACGGAATATGTGCTGCTATTGCTCAGATTGGTAGTTGGGAACGCAAAGAAAACGGAAAACATATTGTAAAATTAAATTAAGATAAAAGATACATTTTGTAGGAGGAAAATTTAATGACTATACAGGATTTTATGACAATACTGGTCGACGGAGATTCACAGCACTTCAATGTCTATGATAGCGAAAAGGAGGAAGTTATATTTGATGGATCTGGAAGTGAAATACCCGATGAACTTCTGGATGAGGAAGTTTCTTCTATGGATAATGTTTATGACAATAACGATATTATTACTTTAAACATCAATTAAGCTTGGAGCGTTTGACATGGAGAAGTTAATGCAAAGAGTATGAAATAAGCTATTTTGCAAGCGGAAGTACACAACTTCCGCATATGCTCCAAAGTCTGCATGAGGATAGAGAAGTAATCAAAAACAATACTAAACACCAAAGATAATTAACAGGAGGAAGTTATTATGGGAAGATATTTTAATGAATATACTGAATCTACAACTTCTATAAACAAAAATAATTTTGATATAGTCTTATCTAAAATTAAAACGGCTGCATCATCTCCAAAGTGGAAACAGTATGGCTGGAGAAATGACATACTTAGGGCAGAATCTTTTTATGATGTTATGAAAGAATTTGGTATTGAATTATCAGATGACGGAGGAGATAATTTCAAGCCTATATTCCGTCATGTCTATGTATCAGATTTTTTCAAAGACTTACTCAATATAGTTACACCTTATATGTCAGATGGACATATCATCGTTGACGATGGCTATACAATAATGACAATTACGTTTAAAAACCATCAAGCTAATATAAAAAACCATGATTATAACGAATGATAAACAAGCATAAAACCAAAGTCCATTAAGCTTAGAGCGTTTGACAGTCTAAATAAGGCTGTCAAGGTTGGAAAATCAAAGTTAGAAACAATATGGAGGTTTAAACTATGTATAAGACAAGAGAAATTGTAATGCACGGAATGGACACGATCTATTATGACGGTCATGAATATCAAAAAACATATAATCACGAAGCAGGTGGAACATATTTTGAATCTGATACAGCCGAGGTTGTAACAAGTTTGTTAGATGTTTATCCAGATGGAACTGTTAAGGGCTTATGGAATAGAAGACCTTTTCATATAGGAAAGCTTGTTGGAAATCAGGTTATTGAAAGATAAAATTACTGTTTTGTGAGTGTGAGGAGGAATATTCAATGAATCCTGAGATTAGAGAGGGTCAGATATGGACTATAAGAGGTTGTAACAAGCCCGTTATCGTTATTAGTAAACATAATACTTGTTGCCTTGTGGATAAAGACGGAAGAAAACGTGAGAAGTTTCCTGAAACAACAATATATATTCCTGAATATGGTTATATCTGCTGTGAGACTATGATGTCGTTAGATATAAACAATTTAGAAAAGTGTATCGGAGAAGTTGATGTTTCTCTTGTGAAAGAAATCAGAGACAAGGCAATAAATAACTTAACTTCTAGGGGACTTTAATGTGTTATTGTTGGAAATTCTAATAAAAAGAATATGGAGGAAATAAATTATGTACAGGGTACTATATAAAGGTTTTAATGGAAACTTTTCAATGTCAGACGAAATGTCATTGGAAAAAGCACAAGAGTACAAACAGAAACTTATTAACGCACATTATCTAGTCGTTTATATCATTCAGATTGTAGAATAATTTGAAA